>JFJP01000323.1_pt1 | contig 14146 bp, 8 predicted proteins | sample 431651 | NCBI WGS metagenome assembly JFJP01 (sample SAMN02602958, study PRJNA72255) | Microbial mat metagenome, whole genome shotgun sequencing project. | biome: fresh water; feature: sink hole; material: water; isolation source: purple microbial (photo- and chemosynthetic) mats found in... | reverse complement strand
AGACCCTCTGGACCGGCGGCCTGCTGCTGAGCCATCCCGAATGGTCCCCGTTCATCGTGACCCTTTGCCGCGCCCAGGACCCGGACCGGGCACCGAAATTCAAGAGAGCGCTGGAGCGCCTGGGCGCCCAGGGGGTCATGGGGGATCTGGACGATGGACCTGACCAGAGGCCTCTCCCCGCCGCGATCGTGCAGGACACGCTCCTGACCCTGCTGCCGGAGCAAAGCTACGATCTCCTGCTGACCCACGCCCCGGAGGGTGAATACACGCGGCACCGGCGGCACGAGGAAGTCGCCCGGGCGGTCTGGACGCTATGGCAGGCCGGCTTCCTGCGGGCCAGAGACCTCTGGCAGTTCGCCTATGAGGATGGCGGCGGGGCCTATCTGCCCCGGCCCAGGCAGGACGCGTCCCTCCAGTGGGCCCTGACTGAAGCGGTCTGGACCCGGAAGGCTGCCATCCTCACTGAGGTCTACGGTTTCGGCGAGGAGAGTTGGGAAGCTCGGGTGACACCCCGAACCGAGGCCTTTCGGTGTTTCAGCCAACAAGAATAAAGCGATCGCTCGGAAAGATCCGGGAGGATACTGAGCCCATGAAGATCCTGGTGCTCTACAACTATCCACCCGCGCCCGGAGGGTTGGCGACGCAGGGGGATCTCCTCTACAGGGGGCTCCTGGAAATCGGCGTGGACGCCCAGGCCGCCAATCTCCGATCGGATCTCGAGAAGGAGTGGTACTACCGCTGGTTCCAGCCGGATGCAGTGGTCGGGGTCGGATTCTGGGGCGACGTGCCCGATCTCGTCCTGCACCCCCGTCGCTTCGGGATGCGGGCCGTGCCCTGGATCCTGGCGGATGGCTACGTCGCCAATTATCGCGACGTGCTGGATGCGATGCCCCTCATCCTCGTGACCTCGGACTGGGTGCGGGAGACCTTCCTGCGGGACGGCATCCGGGGCGACCATACGGTGACCTTGCCCGTTGGCTGCGACACGGACGCCTTCCTGCCCAGAAGTCCCGACGATCCCAAGGTGCGCGCCGTGCGGGAGGCCCTGGGCGTTCCCCCAGAGGACCTGCTGATCCTCACGGTGGGCGGGGATGCCGCCTCCAAGGGAGGCCGGGAGGTCATGGAAGCCCTCGCCACCCTCGGCAACGAGGTGCCCCCCTGGCGGTATGTCTGCAAGGTCTGGCCCCAGGCGCGAACCGACGTTCAGAACAACCTCGATAGGGAACTGGCGCGAACCCTCGGAATCCAGGACCGGGTGAGCTTCCAGACCCACCAGGTCTCCAGGAACCTCATGCCCTACCTGCTGGCCGCCTGCGATATCTACGCAGCCCCCTCCCGGCTGGAAGGCTTCGGGATGCCCCAGGTGGAGGCGGGCGCCTGCGGCAAACCCGTCATCGGCATCCGGGCCATGGCCATGCTGGATACGCTGGTGCACGGGAAAACGGCCTTTCTCGCCCGCGTGGCCCAGGAAATCCGCATCACGGAGACAGTGCTGGGACCGGAGGCGGGTTTCGAACCGAATCATCGCGTGGTCTTCCAGCCGCCGCGGGTGGCGGACTACCGTGCCAGTGCGCAGGATATCGCCGAATATCTGAAGCTCCTGCTCAACGATGCCGGTCTTCGGCAGCGGATGGGCGAGGCCGGAAGGCGGAGAGTGGTGGAACGCTTCAATTACCGAGAGGTGGCGCGGCGCCTCCTGGCCATCCTCCAGGAAAGGCGGCCCTGAGGTGGAGCCCTCGATCCTGGAAGCCAAGGACGCGGCCATGGCCGTGCTCCTGCACAACGTCCACGGCCCCTACGACGGCCTTCCACGCACCGCAGGCTGGGGCTATCCCGAACCCTACACGCGGGATCTCCTCATCTCCTCGCTAGGCATTTTCACGAGTGGCAACGAGGAACTGCTCCAGTCCCTGCGCCGGGTGCTGGTGACCCTGGCGCAGAACCAGAGCCCCCGCGGACAGATCCCTTCACTGGTGCATGATGCGGAAGACCGCGGCGCCAGCGATACCACCCCGCTCTTCCTGCTGGTCCTGGGCCTGTTCCGGCGCCTCACGGGCGAAGCGACCTTTCTGGAAGCGGCTGGGGCCAAGGCCCTCCTCTGGATGGACTACCAGACCATCGACGACCGGGAACTGGTAGGCCAGCAGCCCACCAGCGACTGGCGCGACGAGCACTGGGTGCTGGGCCATGGCCTTTACGTCAACGCCCTCGTGCACGGCTATCTGAAGGCCCTTGGCCTGGAAGACCGGGCCCAGGCTTTTCGGGTCGCCGCCAACCGGGAGGACGGCAGGGGTTTCCCCTGCGAGGGACAGCCCACCTATGCCCTGTGGTTCTACAAAGTCCTCCGGGACAAGCGCTGTGATGTGCTCGGCAACAGCCTCGCCATTCTGACGGGGATGGCGGCCCCCGAGCGGGCGCGGCGCATGGTGGCCTGGATGGAGGCCCAGTGCGACGAGCTGCGCGCCCAGGGTGCCTTGGCCCTGGCACTGCCCCCCTGCTTCTTTCCCTTCATGCAGCCCTCGGACCCCGACTGGAAACCCCGGTACGCCATATTCAATCTTCCGGGCCACTACCATAACGGAGGGATCTGGCCCTTCGTCTGCGGCTTCTATATCGCTGCCCTCGTGGCCGCCGGGGAACAACACCTTGCGGAGGAACGACTGCTCGCCCTCACCGCCCTCGTGCGGCGCTCCCGGGTGACAGCAGAGCCCTTCGGATTCAACGAATGGTGCCGTGCCCAGGATGGACAGGCCGCGGGGCAGGACTGGCAGACCTGGTCCGCCTCCATGTATCTCTACGCGGCCGCCTGCGTGGAGGCGGGAAGAGCCCTGTATTTCTGAAGCCAACCGTGGCAAAGCGTTCTGCTCATAATTACAAGATCTACCACCAAGAACACCAAGGAATCACCAAGGACACCAAGGAACCCAATTTGTGAAGGCACGGTTCTTGGTGAGCTTGGCGCTTTTCTTGGTGAACTTGGTGGGAGTGCTGTTTTTATCATTTTTGAAGGCGAAATCGTATCACTCAAGGCAGGGAGGTGATCACGTGTTCGGCGAAGTTCATCTCGGCCAGGGAAAGATGGAAGGCCAGGCTCGCTTCCGCTCCCTGGTTCTCGCTCACGCGATCCTGGTGCAGTTCATCGCTGCATCCTCCGCTGTTGGAATCGTATAGCGTAAGGCCGAGGTCATTGCGACCCAGGAACCACTCGAAGGCCCGCTGCGCCTCCCGCAACCAGGCCACGTCCTGGGTAGCGCGATGGGCTTCGAGGCACCCAGCGACCATCGCTTGCGCTTCCAAAGGCTGCTGATCGAAATCCGCGCGAGCGCCATCCCTCGTATAGAAACCATTGCTCCCGATGGGCCGGAAATGGCCTGCCTGGGTTTTCTGTAGCGAGGCCAGCCAGCCAAGGGACTTGAGGCCGATCTCCAGAGCCTCGGGATGAGGCATCGACTGGCCACTGAGAAGCAGGGCCTGGCAAAGGCGAGCGTTGTCGTACGTAGCGATGGACTCAAACCAGGGCCAATCTTCCGAGGCACTGTCATTCCATAGCCGTACGAGTCTTCCAGTCAACGCCTCGCGGGTGTCAACCATCCTGGGATGGCCAGGGTAGCGGCGCAGGTATTCATGGATCCCCAGCAGGGTGAAGGCCCAGGCTCGGGGCGAGGAGAAGGACTCCACCGCAGTCAGGCCCTGCTCGAAGAGCCGCAAGGACAGTCTCCGGTGGCCTTCATTCCGTGAACGTCCAGCCCCGGTACCGAGGGCCCAGAGAGCCCGGGCATGGCTGTCTTCGCTGCCTGACTGTTCCAGCCACTGACGGCCATGGCTCATGAAGTTGCGGAAGCGACCCGTTTCGTGATTCAGCGCCGCAGACAGAAAGGCCAGATAACACGTGGCAAGCAGATCCAGGTTCTCTGATCGAGGCCGACCGCTGAGTTCATCCAGAAGATTGCAGAGTATGAAAGCCCGCGCGTTGTCATCCGTGCAGTAACCTTCCTGGAAATTCGGTACATTGAACGTGGCGTGTTGAAAAATACCGGTGCCGTCGCTCATGCGGGCGATGTGATCGAGCCGCAGGGGAGGCAGGTCGTAGGGCCGACTGGCCAGAGTCCACTGGGCGAAGGCTGATCGAGGCGCCGCTTTCCGCTCCGTGCAGGCACGCTGGAAGGAGTCGAGGTACTGCTTCGCCACAGCAGGCCAAAGCATTTCGCGTCCGAGCTGATGAGCCTTTTCGCGCGTTTCTCGCATGCGAACCGGATCGTCCAGGAACGTGCATACCCCCTCGGCCATGGCGCGCGGATCCCGGAAAGGCACAAGAATGCCTCTTCCATCGGCGAGCAGTTCCTGAGCATGCCAGTAGGGCGTGGAGACAACGGCCTTGCCTGCGCCAAAGACGTACGCCAACGTCCCGGACGTGATCTGGGCCTCGTTGGGATAGGGCGTGAGGTAGATATCCGTCGCCCCGATGAACTCCTTCAAGTCTTCCTGCGATACAAAGCGGTTGTAGAAGATCACGTGTTCCTTGACACCCAGGTTCTCGGCCAGCCTCTCGAGGCCCAGACGGTAGCTCTCCCCCTCCAGCGCGACGAGGTGGGGATGGGTGGCCCCCAGGATGATGTAGACCACGTTCGGATGTCGCTTCACGATCTCCGGCAAGGCCTCGATGGCGCTCTCGATGCCCTTGCCCGGTCCGAGCAGCCCTAAGGTGAACAGCACCGTGCGGCCTTCCACCCCGAACTGGGTCTTGTAGAAACTCGAATCGATGAAGGGGATATCCGGAATGCCGTGGGGGATGATATCCACCTTGGCGTCAGGAGCTCCGTAGGTCTCGCGCAGAATCTCCGCACCCTTGCGCGCCATCACCACCAGGCGGCTGCTGCGCCGCACCACCTCGTCCATCACCTTGCGCTGGTCGGCATTGGGTTCCCGCAGAATGGTGTGCAGGGTCGTCACCACCGGCATGCGCACTTCCCGGAGCAAGGCCAGCAGGTGGCTCCCGGCGGATCCTCCGTAGATGCCAAACTCGAACTGGACACACAGGACATCCGCATTGTTGAAGTTCAGGAAATCCGCCGCACGCCGGTAGGAATCCCGATCCTTCTGGTCCAGCTCGAAACGTACGCGCGGTGGATAGCGGTAGCCCTCCAGACGATCATTCATCGCGCCCGTGTAGCATTCGGAAGTGGGGGCCGCCTCGGCGACCGCTTCGCACAAGTCATGCGTAAAGGTGGCGATGCCGCAGAGCCGAGGCAGAAATCCACCCAGGAAGGCGATTCGTTCCGGCAGATGGTTCAACATTGGCATACCCTCATGGCACATCCGGGCCTCGTCTTGCACACCCCAGCCTGTACTCGAAACGAACTCTCGGAATGGAAACGGAGCTCCCCGTGGAAATGGTCGTGCCCTTCCTGAAATCCCTGGCTCTTGTGCCTCTCACCCTGCTGCCGATCATCAACCCCCTCAGCGGCGCACCGATATTCGCGGCAACGGCGGGAAGCAACGCCCTGGTGGCGCGGAAAATGGCGCGCCGGGTCGCCCTCAACTGCTGGTGCATTCTCGTTGTTTCCATGCTGGTTGGAACCTATGTCCTGGAATTCTTCGGCATCTCCCTGCCCATCGTGCGAATCGGCGGCGGCCTGCTGGTGACCGCATCGGGCTGGCGCATGCTGAACAGCAAAGGGGAGGATGATGTGCATAGGGCTCTCGCGAAGCAGGCGATCGATCTGCCGGATTCCGAGATCGCACGCCGCAGCTTTTATCCGATCACCTTTCCGCTCACCACTGGTCCGGGCGCCATCGCCGCTTCGATTGCGCTTGGTGCCAATCTGCCGACCACACCGATGCTTTACCTGCTTGGTGCCTCGGTGGCCATCGTCGGTGCAGCCATCACGGTCCTGGTGGTCTATCTGTGCTATCGAAACGCTGGGCGCTTGCTGTTCCGGCTCGGTGAAATCGGCACCATGGTCATGATGCGTCTGCTCGCCTTCATCCTGCTGTGCATCGGCATCGCAATCATGTGGACCGGTTGGGCCGCGCTCAACCATATTCGTGCCTGAGTCCTGAGCCCCAGAAAGGGAGATGGTCATGGGGGCTCCGTTTATCAATTGTCATGGGTTGGCCGCAGCCAGGCTGAAGCCGAGACCTCTCGGCTGAGAGCGGAGGACCGCTGAGCCTGGGATCGCTGCAGGAGCTTCTGGAACTCGGCGATGCGATAGGGTTTTTTCAGGAACCCGGCCAGCCCTTCGACGCGCATGTCCTTTGTCTGAACGTCATAACCACTGCTGAGGATCACAGGGACCTGGCGATCTATCTTCCTGATTTCCTTGAAGGCTTCCCACCCCCCCATGCGCGGCATGCTCAGATCCAGCAGCACCAACGTGATCTCCTCGTGGTGGGCACGGAAAAGCTCCACACCCTCGCGACCCCCCGCAGCCTCGATGACGGTGAAACCAATGCGTTCCGCCATTTGCCGAGCCACGCTTCGCACGGTCTCTTCATCATCCACCACCAGGATTCGACCTTCCCCCCGCCAAGTGGGCAGGCTGTCTTCGGGGGTTGTCGATCGCTCTCCCCGCATCGCGGGCAGAAGGATCTTGAAGGAGGAGCCTTGGCCAGGATTGCTCCGCACGCGGATCCCCCCCCCATGGCTACCCAGGATCCCGATCACAGCGGCCAGTCCCAGTCCGCGACCAGTGAATTTCGTGGAGAAAAAGGGATCGAAGGCCAGGGCCAGGATCTCGGGTGCCATCCCGATCCCGGTATCCGTCACCTCCAAGGTTGCGTAGTGGCCAGGGGGAAGGGGCAAAGCCCAGCAGCTGGAGTCGATGACATCTGCTTCGATGCGCTCCGCAGCCGTTCGGATGACGATCTGGCCTTCCTGGCCATCCTCGATGGCCTCGGAGGCATTCGTGACCAGGTTCATCAGAATCTGGAAGATCTGGGTGGGATCACCCTTTACGAAGGGGAGCCGGTCCATCAGTTCGTAGCGGATGGTCACGCTGCTTGGGATGGAGTTGCCGAGGAGCTGGGTGACCTCCTTGACGACGATGTCGAGATTCACCTCTGTCATCAGGTATTTACCCTGGCCGGAGTAGGCCAGCATCTGGGAGGTGAGCGATGCGGCTCGCATGGCAGCCAGTTCGATGGTCTCGAAATAATGCGCCACCTTGCTTTCCGGTTCCACCGCCAGGCTCCCCAGGTCCGCATTGCCCACGATGGCGGCCAGGAGATTGTTGAAGTCGTGGGCGACGCCCCCGGCCAGGATCCCGATGGTCTGGAGTTTCTGAGCCTGCTGAAGCTGGGTCTCGAGCCTGCTCTTCTCTTCCGCCGCCTGCTTGCGCTCGGTGATGTCGGTCAACACCACGCGGGACACAGGCAGGTCGTCAACGCCCTGCCCGGCTTTCTTCGCCAGAGCCAGAGCAGCCGTGACCACCAGCTGCCCCCAGAAAGACGTCCCATCCCTTTTGACCAGCCGCAGTTCGCACTCGTAGGGTTTACCCGCCTCGATGAACTGTTTTCGATGCAGGTGGTATATGTCCTGGTCTTCCTTCAGGATGAACCGCGTGATCGGCTTCGTGAGCAGCGCCTTCCGGGTCATCCCCAGAAGGTTTGCAGCAGTGAGGTTGGCCTCAAGGATCGTCCCTTCCGGGGAGAGGACGCAATAGCCCACCGGCGCTAGATCATAGAGATCAAAATAGCGCGTCCGCGCGGTTTCCAGCTCCGCATCCGCCCGGCGGAGTTCCTGGTTCTGCATCTCCAATTCAATTTGATACACGCGCAGTTCGTGGATCATCCGCCGTGTTTCTTCGGGCGTCTGGTCATCCAGATCATCCAATGATTGGTTTACATTTTGTTCGGCCATGGCCTCCGCACGCTGGCGCAGTTCCGCCACCCGTTCGGAGTTCGCATCCTGTTCCTTCATCGTGCCCCCCTTCATTTCCTGGGAATCGTTTTCCCGCGCTTGCTCTTCCCTGTTCCGATCGGAGAATGCAGATCGGGTTGTTGGAGCTTCGCTTCAAGTTGGGCCTTCTCTGTCTCCACCTGTTTGCGATCGGAGATATCACTTATTACCACTCGGGTTACGAGTGTACTGGCGGCGTCCGGTCCGGAGTTCGTCGCAGGGTCATGCCCGACGGTCGTCGCCAGACGCACCCAGAAGGTCGTCCCATCGTTTTTCATCATCCGCAATTCGCAGGTGTGCGGTTCACCCGTTTGCAGGAACTGTTTGCGATGCAGGTAGTAGATATCCTGGTCTTCCTTGAAAATGAAGCGGGTGATCGGCTGCTTGACAAGCGCGACCCGGGCCACACCAAGCAGGGTGACGGCGGTGAGGTTGGCCTCCAGGACCAACCCTTCCTGGGAGACGATGCAGTAACCCACTGGCGCCAGATCATAGAGGTCGAAATAGCGTGCCCGCGCCGCGTCCAGATCGGCCTGCGCCCTGCGCAGCTCGTCATTCTGCATCTTCAGCTCGATCTGGTGCACACGCAGCTCATGGATCGTCCGACGGGTTTCCTCAGGGGAAAGGGGTTCGAAGTTCTCTGGCGGTGGCAAGGCTTTCCACCGGATGATTTCTTCGGCCCGCCAGCGCAATTTGGCGAATTTCTCGGGTCCTTCGTCGCTAGTTTTCATCGTTCTTCACAGTCCTTTCCTGGCGATGTTTCTTCGGCCCTTCCAGCTTCAGAGGCAAGCGGTCCGAGATGGCCGTGCTCAGACCACACCACCTCACGATGCGGCCGGCAGCATCCCGCAAAGCGCTCGTGTGGGTCTGGAACCAGTGGTATTCGCCGCTGCGATGGCGGAGCCGGAATTCAGTGGTGAAAGGTTCTTCCTTCGAAACCGCCGTGTTCCAGGCATTAATTAGTGTGCTGCGATCTTCCGGATGGATCTGATCCAGCCACCTCATTCCCAGCTGCTGGACCTCGGGGATGCCTGTGAATTCGACCCAGCGGGGACTGAGGTGATCGAAAAGGCCGTCGGATTGACATGTCCACACGAGCTGCGGCAGCGAGTCCATCAGCTGCCTAAAGACAGCTGCGCTGTCCCGCAACGCTGCTTCCGATTGCTTCATCTGGGTGATGTCCACGAAGGTAATGACCGCTCCCTCGATCACGTTATCGAGCGTACGGTAGAGCTGGATGCGCAGCTTGCACCACTTGCCCTCCTTGGTCTGAACCTCCACCTCCCTTGGGATCAAGGTGTCCAGCACCGCCTGCAAGTCCCCGATCAGGCTATCGTAGCCGACCAGGTTGGATACGATGTGCCCCACGGGCCGTCCCACATCGCTGAGGATCAGGTTGATGATCCGGGTGGCGGCGGGGGTGAAGCGTAGAATGCGCAGCTGGTGATCCACAAAGACGGTGCCGATACCCGTGCCGGCCAACAGGTTGTTCATATCGTTGTTGGCCCGCGAAAGGTCGGCCACCTTGGTCTGCAGCTCGGCATTGACCGTGGCCAGCTCCTCATTGACAGATTGCAACTCCTCCTTGGAGGTCTCCAGCTCCTCGTTGGTGGATTGCATTTCCTCGTTCATGGACTGCATTTCCTCGTTGGAGGACTTGAGTTCCTCATTGGAGGTCTCCAGTTCCTCATTGGAGGCCTTGAGGTAGTCCTCTTTGGTGTGCAATTCCAGCTTGAGGGCGGCCAGGCGCTCATCCGACTCTTGCTCCAGGTTCCTCTTCCCTGATGGCAAATCGCTTTTCAACTGGATCGACGGCGGTGCGTCTTTGAAGATGATCAGGTACAGCGGAACTTCCAGCCTTGCCGCTGGATCTTTCACCACCGGGAGGATGGTGAAGTCGACCATCGTGAAGTCGCCGTTGGTCTTGACCCGCAGGTTTTGGCAGTGCACGGTCTCGTTTGTCCCCACGGCCTTGTGCAATGCCGTGGTCAGTTTGCGCCGCAACCCCTCGCGAGCCATCTTCAGGATATTGTTGATGCTGGCCTCACCCTGGGCCGGTTCCAGGTACATTCCCGTGCGGCCGTGGAGATAGAGGATGTCGCCCAGACCATCGACCAGCACTCCGGTCGGGGCTACCTGCAGCAAAAGCGCCCGTTCGGTCAGCTCCCGCAGCGACTGTTTCACTGGAACCGTATTGGTTCCGGTACTACGTGGCAATGGCACATCCAGCGATGGGAGCGTGGGGAGAATCCGGCCCAGGGCCGAACGCAGGGACCCGAACAGAACCTCCTTTCTCTGAAACAGCTTGGCTTTCCGGTCCAACGCGGTAAACAGATCTCCTGAGTCCCCTACCGTTTCCGAAGTGCCTTGAAAGAGAAACCCCCCTGGACTCAAGGCATAGTGGAAGAGCGCGATCACTTTCTTCTGCAGATCTCCGCCCAGGTAGATCAGAAGGTTCCGGCAACTGATCAGATCGAGCTTGGAGAAGGGTGGATCCTTGATCAGGTCCTGTTCGGAGAAGACCATCATGTCGCGGATGTCTCTATGGATACGGTAGGCGCTGCCGTCGGACTCGATCGTGAAATAGCGAGCCAGCCGTTCTGGCGTGATATCGGCAGCTATGCTGGCGGGATAGAGACCCGCCCGAGCCGTGGCAATGGCCTGGCCGTCAATATCCGTAGCGAAAACCTGCACCTTGTAGCTATGCTTCAACACCCCCAGGCACTCCCGCAGAAGGATGGCAATGGAATAAGCCTCTTCTCCTGTGGAGCATCCCGGCGACCAGATACGGAGGTTGGAACCTGCGGGTTTGCTGGCAAAGAGCTTTGGGATGACCTGCTCCTCTAGGGCCGCAAAAGCCTCAGGATCCCTGAAAAACTGGGTCACGCCGATCAACAGATCGCGAAAGAGCGCTTCCACTTCGGCTGGGTTCTGGTGCAGAAACGCCGCATAGTCCTCCACCGTCTCGATCTGGTGGACAGCCATGCGCCGATCGATGCGGCGCTGGACGGTGCTCGGTTTATATTGAGAAAAATCGTGACTGGTCTGGGAGCGCAGAAGCAGGAAGATTTTCTTCAGCGCATTCTGGCTCACAGGCGCCTGGGTGGCGGTGCCTGCATGGCGCTTGCCGAAGGCATGGGCCACGTAGGCCAGGAGCTGGGCCGGCATTTCGGCGGGCGACAGTTCGTAGTCCACAAGACCCGTGGCGAGGGCACTGCGCGGCATACCGTCGTATTCCGTGGACAGGGGGTTCTGGGCCATGACCATCCCTCCCTCACCCTTGACGGCTCGTACGCCCAGGGTGCCATCACTGCCCGTTCCGGAGAGCACGATGCAGATGGCTCTCTCATGCTGGTCCTGGGCAAGGGATCGGAAGAAGAAATCGATGGGCAGGCGCTGTCCCCTGGGAGCGGAGGGCTCCAGCAGTTGCAGGGCCCCATTCAGGAAAGCCATGTCGCGATTGGGCGGGATGATGTAGGCGCAGTTGGGTTGTACGACCATCCCGTCCTCGACCTCGAAGACCTGCATGCGGGTGTAACGACGGATCAGTTCGGTGAGAATGCTTTTGTGGTCTGGAGCCAGATGCTGAACCAGCACAAAGGCCATGCCTGGATCGCTGTCGGTAGGCATGCCGGAAAAGAAGGCTTCGAAGGCCCCCAGTCCTCCAGCCGATGCGCCGATGCCGACAATGGGAAAAGGGGGGCCAGGAACTGAATCAGGTACCGAGGGACTGGTCCCGCCCTCGGGCAAGGATGCTTCTGCTCTAAGTTTCTGCTTCGGAGTACCCTTTTTCTTCGTGGCCATGACGTTCCTTCCCCTGAACAGACCCGAGTGTTTGGGGGGCGCTAGCCCTCGAATCCAGCAACTTGGTGAACAAATGAAAATGATAATAATTGTATCGGTTCATTTATGACTAAAACGCCTTGTTTATGCATGGCCTGCAATATTATTCCTGACAAACTACGGCCGCATTGGACGGAGAGCGTGTTCAGGGAGAGGCACCCTACCGGGAGTCCTCGGTGTGACGAAGCCGCCCCAAGGCGACCGCCAGGATCGTCTTGAAAGACATGCGAACTGAAGAGTGGAACGCAGCGATCCCGTGGCTTGACTCCTTATGCAAAACATTAATGCAGCATTTGTGCCAATCAAAAACATGCATGTAATCAATAACAAGACTCCCAGGGATACACGAGATTTCGTGGTTTAGGCAATCAGAATGAGTTAGCATTGCCTTCAATTCGAAGGATGGCCGCCGTCCATGCGAACCAGCGAGCTGGACCACGAGGAAATGCTTGATCTGGTGCCGGAAAAAGGCATTATCCGATTCGCTGGCCAGCGTTCCCTTCTCATCGATGCCATGGCGATGGGGCTCTTGCGGAAGTATCTCGTCGAGAATTTCGGTCTGACCGCCGCCCGCGTTGTGCTCACCCAATTTGGTTTTGCCCAGGGATGGCGCATGGCCGAAGCCATGCAGGCGGAGTTCAAGTGGGAAAATAGCGAGGATTGTCCCGGCGCCTGCAGCCGTATCCATGCCCTCCAGGGCCTCTACCATGTTGAATCCGGAGGAGGGGATCCCCTCGCCAAAGAGGGCGCCACGCTGACCAATTCCTACGAAGCGGAACAGCATCTGCTTCATTTTGGCCCTGCCGATACGCCGATATGCTGGACCATCTGTGGCCTCATCAGCGGTTACCTTAGCCAAGCCACTGGCAAGGAGATCTTTGTCCTAGAAGACTATTGCGCAGCCAAAGGCGATGCAGCTTGTCATCTCTTTGGGCGCACTCGCCAGGAGTGGGGTGACGCGCATGCCGAGGAACTGAAGTTCTTCGATTCGAATCGACTCTCGGAGTGCCTGGATATTTCGCTGCAGCGGGTCATGACGACCTTGAAGGCAGCCGAAGCCAAACTCCGGGATCACCGTCGTGCCCTGCTCCACGTCATCCCCGATATGGTGAAACCGCTGGGCATCGTGGCCAAGAGCCCCATGATGCGACAGGTTGTGGATGTGGCACGTCGCGTGGCCAAGGTCGATTCCACTGTATTGATCACCGGCGAGAGCGGATCAGGCAAGGAGCGGATTGCCCGACTTGTGCATGATGAATCTTCACGGGCAGCAGGACCCTTCATTGCGATCAACTGTGGCGCCATCACCGAGACGCTCCTTGAGAGTGAGCTCTTCGGCCATGTGCGCGGTTCGTTCACGGGCGCAAATCAGGACCGGCCTGGCCTGTTCGAGGCCGCCAACGGCGGAACTCTGCTGCTGGATGAAGTCGGCGAGGTCTCGCCCGGCATGCAGGTCAAACTGCTGAGGGCCATCCAGGAACGGGAGATCCGGCGCGTTGGGGACAACAAGAGTCGACCAGTCGATGTGCGCATCCTGGCGGCGACCAATCGGGACCTTGCCCTTGGGGTCACCAACGGCGCCTTCCGGCAGGATCTGTATTACCGGCTCAAGGTGGTCGAACTGCATGTGCCACCGTTACGTGAACGCAGAGAGGATATCCTGCCTCTGGCCCAGGTTCTGCTCGCGACCTCGGCGATGCGGATGAAGCGGAAGATTTCGGGTCTCTCCCCGAATGTCGCCGATCAGCTCCATCGCTATGCATGGCCAGGCAATGTCCGCGAACTGGAGAATGTCATGGAGCGTGCGGTCGCTCTCGCGCCCGAAAGCCGCGTGGAGTTGGAAGATCTGCCGGAGGAAGTCCGACAGTCGTTCCCCAAACCCGCGACCCCCCTGGGGATGGTGCAGCCCCTTGAGGATATCGAGAAGGCTTACATCCTTGCTGCTCTTGAGCTGAGCGGAGGGAACCAGACGCGCACGGCAGAGCAGCTGCAGATCGGAGCGGCGACGCTGTATCGGAAGCTCAAGAGCTATGGCTTGATCGGGAAAATCCCTGTGGGCCAGAAGGATTCCGCACAGGGCATCGCTTCGTCGTCTTCTCGATAGCTGGTCAATCCGGCTCGCCTCAGCGACTCTGCCTGACGCTCGGAGGAGAGGGCCGGTTTCATCACCCCAGGTCGACAGAACGATTCGCCGCACCTCTCGCGGGGAACATGTCCCGGTATCCTGTTCGAAAGGCTGCCCCATGTCCATCTCCGCCTACTTTAAAAGCCATTCCCGGGAGCTGATCCTGTTCGCCGTGGCCGCGCTGGTGCTCGGCACGGCCTTCAGCGTCGTGGACGCGACCTTCAACAACTACCTCAACGACACCTTCTCCCTCAGCGGATTCCAGCGTTCGTTCCTGGAGT
>JFJP01024626.1_pt1 | contig 14147 bp, 1 predicted proteins | sample 431651 | NCBI WGS metagenome assembly JFJP01 (sample SAMN02602958, study PRJNA72255) | Microbial mat metagenome, whole genome shotgun sequencing project. | biome: fresh water; feature: sink hole; material: water; isolation source: purple microbial (photo- and chemosynthetic) mats found in... | reverse complement strand
CTGCGTACAGTTCCTGAGCTTGACCTATTGAATGTGAACTCCCATGACCTTAGAAGCAGCTATGCCTATTGCTGTGCGATCTCTCTGATAAAAATGTCATGCCCATGAGCAAGCTGATCTATACCCTATCCCAAGCCAACGAAGCATTCTTCGAAGCGATTGGTAGAATCGAAGATATGGATGATAAGATCAAGACAGTGATTATCGTAGGGACGTTATTCGTGTTGGGGGCTGAGTTTTCAACGAAGATCGAAATGCTAGTTGATCTTTGCGCAGGACTAATCAAGCACCCAATCCGCACATCACAGTGCCTCAAAGTAATGAAAGATCTTCCAAGAAACATTCCTTACATCTTCGTCGAGTACCTGGTCCGAAAAGACAAGCACCACCTCCTGCGAACCCTCGTAAGCACATCTCATGTTCAGCTCGGCGAGCATGTCGCACACTCGAATACCACCTTTTGCCCAAGTTCCGGAGGATCATTTGAGCTTCAATTTGCGATCGCATACCTCATCCACCAATATGAAAAAAAAAGGCAAAAACAAAATTCCTACCAACTTGTTTTCGAGAACTGCCTCTCCGAGCTTCCAAGTTTCGGGATGTCCGAAGAACAGAAGAGAAGTAAGAGCGGTTTCAAACAGGCATCATCATGCAGATGATTTTGGTCGTTCAAACAACAAACAAATTTACCCTGAGACTCGAGTACAGCTTAATAAACTTTGGCAAGCCGACGAAGGAGACTCAAGAAGACCCGATCACAGACGTACAGGTATCTGCTTTCTAACCAGAAAATCATCCGGATGCTCAAAGAAAACAAAATGGTGCTTCTGACTGGTCTGCCACAGAGCGGTAAATCCACTCTTTGCGAAAAAGTTGTGATGAATGAGAAAAGAAAGTTCGTGAGGATCTACGTCACCGAGCAGCTCGAGACGAAGTCGCTCTTGGGCAACTACATATGCGGCGACAAAGTTGGGGAGTTTGAGTGGAGAGAAGGACCTCTCAGCTCGATAGTCAAGAGTGGGGGTGTACTGATCCTCGAGAACCTCCAAGAAGCAAAAGAAGAACTGCTCGACCTCCTGATCGACATCCTGCTCAACAGGTTCATCGTCCGCTCAGAACGGGTTCCAGTAAAAGACTCTTTCAGGATCATCGCAACGTACTCTCTGACCAATGCCCAGACTCTCCAAAGACTTCAAGACCTGAGAAAATCCTCCTACGAAATCAGCGAATTTAACAAAATCCCGGTCACCTTTTCAGAAATCCTTGCTAAATACCCCGCCTTGCAGAACAACTCACTAATAAACTCAATCCTCACTCAACTCTCAGACCTCCTCCACACCCATAATCGCGACTTCAAGTCAGAACTCAAAGGCACAGTGATCGACATGGATAGACTGGCACACAGATTTAACGACCTGTATACTTCAACCTTCAAGCATGAAAACCCCATACACTTCGCGATCCACATCAAACTCGCTCTCGTCCACCTGGTCCATGACGTGCTCCTGGCGAAGTTCAGGTCCAAAATCCCGCTCGAGCTCTTCCAGAGACTTGGAGAAATCTTCGGGATTACTGCCAACGAAATTTCAGCCTACCTAGATGCTTATCAACCTGAGCTCGTCATCACGCCGGACAAGGTCATCACCAAGCGCTACGGAGGATTCAAGAGGCACCTCGAAGAGGGCAGGCTGAACCGAGAGTTCTTCTCGACTTCGACGGTCGGAAACCTGGTCGAGTGCATCCTGGGAACAGCCAAGTACCAAGAAAACCTGCTGCTGGTCGGCGAGGCAGGCTCCGGAAAGACCACGATCGTCCAGGAAGCCGCTCGGCTGGTGGGGAAGAGCCTGCACGTGTACAACATGAGCCAGTCCAGCGACGTGTCGGACCTGGTCGGAGGGTTCAAGCCGCTCAATGCGAAGACGTACATTTCCGAAACAGCGGAGGAGTTCATCGAGATCATCAGGAAGTACTTCGACTACGACCAGAACGTCAAGCTGGTCAGCTACCTGCACCAGTTCATCGGCGGCGGCAAGCACATCACGGCCCTGCTCTACATGATCCGAGAGACCAAAAACATCATCAGGACCTGCAGGAATAAAGCGGCCCAAGCCGGAGCCGTCCAAGAAGCGCAGAGCGAAGACGAGGAAGATTCCGGGGACGCGGCAGGTGCAGACACGAACATTTTCAGAGTCGTCAAAGTCTGCGAGCTCTTCCTCGAAAGACTCGAAACGATCAATAGGCTCAAAGAGAAAATCGACTCCAGCCTCATCTTTAAGTTCGTCCAAGGCAGTCTGGTCAAGGCCCTGCGCGACGGCGATTGGATCCTGCTCGACGAAGTGAACTTGGCGCAGGCAGACGTGCTCCAGAACATCCTGCCAGTCCTCGAGAAGAAAAGCATCATCCTGATCGAAAAGGGAGAGATCAGGGAGCTTAAGAGACACCCGGACTTCAAGATGTTCGGCTGCATGAACCCCGGGAACTCTGTCGGCAAAAAAGAGCTCCCAGCCACCATAAGAAAAAACTTCTTGGAGTATTTCGTGAAAGAGGTCGAGGATCCAAACGAGCTGCAGACCATCATCAAGAACAAGTCCAGACACCAGTTCCAGGAAGCCGAGTACAAAGCCATCACAGAGCTCTACCTCCGACTCAGAGACCTCGCCGCAAAACACCACCTCACAGACGGGTTCGGTCGGAAACCGACCATCTCGCTGCGCGCGCTGTCTCGGGCTGTCGACATTTCCCTGGCCTCGCAGGCTCTCTACCAGTCGAACAAGCAGCGAGCAGTGGTCGAAGGCCTGCACGCCTCCCTCTGCTCGAACCTCAGCCCCGAATCGAAACTTGTATTCGAAAAAATAATCGCAGAAATTTTCCAAATTGACGGCAACTTCCTCGAAAAAGTGCAGGAAAGCTCCAAGAACGCGCATCGGGCCGGCTGCATCAACATCGAAGGCTTCCTGCTGAAGCTTGGCAGCCACAACCCGAAGAGCACCGCCGAAACGGACTTCCTGATGACCGGCTCGGTAAAGAAAAACCTGACTGACCTTCTCCGCGTGGTCTGCCACTCGCACTACCCGATCTTGCTGGAAGGCCCGACCTCCGCAGGCAAAACCTCGATGATAAAATTCCTCGGCGAAGTCTCGGGCAACAAAGTCGTGCGCATCAACAACCATCAGCACACCGACCTCGACGAGTACGTGGGCTCCTACTCGCCCGACGAGCACGGCCGGCTAGCTTTCAAAGAAGGCCTGCTTGTGGAGGCCATGCGCAAGGGATACTGGATCATCCTAGACGAGCTCAACCTGGCGCGGTCCGAAATCCTCGAAGCGCTCAACAGGCTCCTGGACGACAACCGCGAGCTGTACCTCCCCGAAATCAACGAGCTCATCAGGCCGCACCCGGACTTCCGCATCTTCGCGACCCAGAACCCGCTCGACTACGGCGGCAGGAAAGAGCTCTCGATCGCCTTCCGGTCTCGGTTCTTCCACTTCTTCATCCGCGACCTCGAAGACGCGGACCTGGCCCGCATCGTGGAGACGCGGTGCAGGGTGCCGGAGTCCCGGAGCAAGAAGCTGGTCGACATCATGAAGTCTCTCCGGGTGATGCGCAGCAGACAGAACATTTTCTCGGGCAAAGAGAGCATGATCACCATCCGAGACTTGCTCAAGTGGGGCTCGCGCGACATCATCGAGATGGAGCACATGGCGGTCAACGGCTACTGCCTGCTCGCCGAGCGGCTCCGCTTCGACTCGGAGAAGGAAGCAGTCAAAACCATCATCGTGGAGAAAACGACCAAAGAGCTCGCAGCCTTCCAGCCGGACCAGGTCTACAAGCGGTACTTCGCAGAGTGCGTCCTCAAGCACCAGGTCCCCCAGGCAGCCCTCGACTCCGTCTTCTGGAGTCTCAGCTTCACCAGGATGTTCGCGCTCGTCATGATGGGCCTCGACCAGGGCGAGCCCATACTGCTCATCGGAGAAACAGGCAGCGGCAAAACGACCATCGCAGAGCTCATCGCCGCAGTCTTCCGCACCAAGCTCTACGCGGTCAACTGCCACCAGTACACCGAGTCCTCCGACTTCCTGGGAGGCTTGAGGCCCGTGAGGAACAAAGAAAAAACCGCGGAGGACTGCAGAACCCTTATCGCCGGCCTCTGCAACACCCCGCAGCTCTCCCAGGTGGGCGCCGCAAGGCTCCGAGAACTGGGCGATGCGCTGCACTCCAAAGAGCGGACAGTGCTGCTCGACCTCTGCCGGCAAGAGATCCGCAAGCTCGAACCCCCGGCCACCCGCTCGCACTGCGAAGAGCAGCTCGAGGTGCTCGGCAAGAAGTTCGAGAGGATCGACCAGCTCTTCGAGTGGCTCGACGGCCCGCTGATCCAGGCCATGACGCTCGGCGGCGTCCTGCTGATCGACGAAATCTCGCTAGCGCAAGACAGCGTGCTCGAGCGACTCAACAGTGTGCTGGAAAAAGAAAAGTCCATCATCATCTCGGAAAAGGGAGACGGCTCGGTGGAGGAAATCGTGGCACACAAAGACTTCAAAATCATCGCCACGATGAACCCTTCTGGCGACTTCGGCAAAAAAGAGCTGACGCCTGCTCTCCGTAACCGGTTCACCGAGATCTGGGTCGAGCCAGTCACCAACAGCAAGGTCCTCGAACAGCACAAGGACCAGATCGCGCTCCTGAAAACCGGCCCAGACCTCTGTCGGCTAGCAGAAATCAACAACGACTTCACCCACTTCGTCTCCTCCGAGCTTGCGATCCAAGAAAGAAAACACGGCCTCGGGCCCGGCCAGCGCGTCGCGGTCGAGGTCGGCAGGGGCTTCCTCGTGCTCTTTCTGCACAGCCTAGTTTGCCAGTTCAACCACACGTACGGGTCGCTGCTGAAACCGCTCACGATCCGAGACGTCAAGTCAACCCTGCCCTTCCTGGTCCAAGGCCTGGCCTCCTACGACGAACTCTCGAGGCCGCTCCTCGCAGACTACCTGCACATACTCCTCGGCGGGTTCAAGTGCCTGGACAAGGTCGTGGCCGAAGCGGCGATCGAGGAAGCCAAGCAAGCTGCATTCAAACTCTTCGACTCGTTCCTGCCCGCCGGCATGCTCCTGGAAAGCCCAGACGAGTACATCGAGACGGCGGAGGAAGTACGGATCGGGCGCTACTCCTGCCTAAAGAGAGAAGTCGGCCACGTGTTCGAGGACGAGAAATATTCGGTGCAGGAAGGCGTGGTGAAATCGAACCTCAAGTCTATCCTCATGGGGCTTTCGCTGCAGAAGTCCGTCATGCTGGAAGGGCCTCCAGGAGTCGGCAAGACCTCGCTGGTCCAGTACCTCGCCCAGAAAGTCGGCGTCAAGTTCTACCGCGTGAACCTCAACGAACAGACAGACCTGATCGACCTGCTCGGCTCCGACATTCCTTCGGACGCTTCCTCCATATTCGCCTGGGCCGACGGCGTGCTGGTCCGCGCGATGAAAGAAGGCGCGTGGCTGCTCCTCGACGAGCTGAACATGGCCACCCAGACCGTGCTCGAAGGCCTCAACTCTATTTTGGACCACAGAGGCGCGATATACATCCCGGAGCTCGACACCACCATCACCAAGAGCCCCGACTTCCGAATCTTCGCATCGCAGAACCCCATCTCGATGGGTTCCGGGAGAAAAGGCCTGCCGCACTCCTTCATCACCAGATTCACGCGAGTGTGGATCGAAGAGCTGTCGCGCGAGTCGCTCGAAGCGATCATTTTCCGCGTCTACCCCTTCATCCAGCAGTCCCCCAACCTCTCGCGACTCGTGAACTACTTCTTCGAAGTCAAGCAGCTCCTCAAAGAAAGCGCCCACGGCGACTGGGAGTTCAACCTGCGAGACCTGCACAAAATGGTCGAAGTCGTCTCGAACCTGCACAGGCGAAGACAGCCCTCGACGGCCCAGGGCACCGATGTGGACCTGGATTGCATCCAGACGGCCTGCAAAATTTTCGTGCTGGACCGGATCGACGACGCCGCCGTGAAGCTGGAGCTGCGCGCCGTGTTCGCACGAGTCTTTGGTGGCTCGCGCTTCGACAAGTGCCTCTCTTCCCTGCTCCTGCGAAACGCCGCGCTCCCGCAGTACCTGAACACCGCCAGTGCAGCCACCATCTCGAGCCTCATGACCGAGCCGCTGCTCGAAACTGTCGAGACCGTCCTCGAGACGACTCACCCCATTCTCTTCATTTTCGACTCCACTGACGAAACGAGCTTCATCAACGTCATCAAATTCATCGAGTCGCTCGCCGCAGCGAGGCGCACAGAGACCTCCACGGTCTCGCTCTTCTCTTCCTCGGACCTCATGGACCTGATCGGCTCCTACGACCAGCCGAACGACTCCTTCAAGTCCATCCTGAGGCCGGACGACCGCAAGAAAGAAGACAGGAAGCTCTTCACCTGGATCGAGAGCGACCTGCTGAGGGCCATGAAGCGAGGCAGCTGGGCCATCCTGAAGGGCTGCGAAGGCGTGAACCCTGCGATCCTGGAGCGGCTCAACGGCATGCTCGAGGACGAGTCCGTGGTCATCAACGAGGCTGCGACGCAGGAAGGAGTTACTGTAGTCAAAAAGCACCCCGGTTTCCGCATATTCATCCTGTTCGACAAGGGCAAAGGCAAAACCATGCCTTCGCGCGCGCTGCGGAACCGCTGCGTCGAGGTCTACCTGCCGAACTACGAGTTCAGCAAGCCGCTCCTCCGAGAAGAAGAGGCACGCCGCCCCAAGAAACGCAAGCGGTCGCAACTGGCCGAGCTGCTGCAGGACGAGATCTCCCTCGACAGGGTTGCGAAGAGCGCGGTAAAACTAGCCACAGACCCACTCAGCGTCACGGATTTCGAGCTGTTCGAGGCCGAGCGGTTCGTCCAGATCGAGAGGCTCAAGTCGACCCTCGAAAACTTCGTGGCCGCGTACCATAAATTCCTCGAAGGCCTCCCTCCTCAAAGCCTCGAAATGCATTCGTACCAGAAATTGGCGCACGTCCTGCAGCTCTTCACCAACAAGATTGTCAAGACAGTCCACTACAGGGCGAACTTCAGCTTCGGATCCCTCCACAGCAAGCCAGCCGAGCAGGCGGCAGTCCTGCAGTCCGCCACGGAGCAGGCCAGCTACAGCGAGAAGCACATCCTGGAAGGCAGCCTCTCCAAGCTGTTCTGCGCCCTGTTCAAAAACCACCTCGCACTCGTCTCTGCGCGCAAGCCCTCGCTCTTCCTCGGACTGCCGGCAGAAGAGGTCCGCGGAAACTGGGTGCAAATGGCGAACGCGATTCTGCGCGAGAACACCAGAGAGGAGATCGAAGAAGGCCTCACGTTCATCGAATCGAGCGGCAGCCTCCAGAACAAGCAGCTGGCCCTCGCCGTGTGCTCCAACCTGAACCCCTCCAACAAGCACTTCCCCAAGTTCTTCTCTTCCTTGATCGCGCACCTCAGCAAGGCCGAGCACCCACCCGGCATCGCACAGTCCGGGCCCAACGCCCTCCGAGAGCTCCTCACCAGCGGCGGCTTCACTTCTTCGAGTCTGCTCTGCTGCTCCCTGCTGCTCAACATGCTGTGCAGCACCAGCACCGGCTTCACCTCGGTCATCGACAGGACCGGCACCGCCGCGCAAGCCCACCCCACGAAGTCCATCTGGGGTGAGATCGTCAGGCTCTTTTCCAAGAAGTCGCTGCTGAAGCTCAAGGTCGTGCTGAGTTCGCGGTACTCCGATCCGAAAGTCATCCGAGACTTGCAGCAGTGCGTGGCTGCCGGGGTCGAAACCGGGGCGACTGACGAAGTCGCGTTCGGCCGAGCGCTGTCGGACTTGTCGGAGCTCATCAGCACCGAATCGACCAAGGTGTTCAACAGCCTCATCTCGCAGTTCATTTTCTTCTCGCTCGTAGACCCGACCACACTGCAACCGACCACAAACCTCGTCCTGAAAGCCTCCTCGCAAGAAGCAGTCGACTCCCTCATCGCGATGATCCTCAAGTACAAGCACATCGACGAAGCCTTCGAGGACTGTCCCGACCAGGCAGACGTTTTCGGCCGCATCTCCAACCACCTCAGCGAAAACTACATACACGTGCGCGAGGCGATCCACCACTGTGACCAAATCCACAAAGTATTCAGCATGCAGAAAGTGCGCCAGCTCAAAGATCTGCTGCAGGGCGTCTGCAAGTTGTTCAGGGTGCAGGATCGCGACTTCAAAGGCATGTGCAGGCTCCTCGGAGACATGTACGAGCGCAAAGTCAAGCGGCTCGCCAAGGCCATGGGCAGGCTCGAACTCGACCAGTTCAAAGTCTGCGACATCAGCATCCTCGAGCGGCTCGAGTCGCGCCTCGAAGACTGGAGCCAGGCCCTCAAGTCGCTAACAATCGAAGAGTTCGATTCGCAAGAAAAGCTCGAGACCCCCGCAGAGCTGCAGGAGGCGCTCACGACGATGGAGGAGATCTGCAGGTACGCAGAAAACCCGAACCACAACGCCTTCATGAACCTGATCGGGTGCCTCGCAGAAGTCCTGACAAACGAAGACCGGCTGATGGCCGACAAGCTCAAGTCGCTCTCGGAAAGGAGATTCGCTTCGGTACTGCACCACGCAGACGCAATCAAAGAGATGGGCGCTTCGGTGCAGAGACTCGGCGCGATCCTCAAGTCCCAGAAGACCAGACAGCTCTCTCGCTTCCATTTCGAGACCGAGGCGGTCCAGGCGCAGCACGAAGACACGAGTCTCTCGTACTTCGTCGCGAAAACAGTCTTCAGGCTGCTCACCAGGACCAGCTCTTTCCTCCCCGACTCGGACGTGCAAGAAATGAAGAAACTGACCCAGGCCTGTCGAGGGCTCACCCCAGACACCGACCCTTCAGTCGTCAACAACCTGCTGGTCCAGGCAGAGGCGCTCCTCCAGGGTTTCATCGACAACGGCTCGCTGGTCACTTTCGGAGACTTCCTCGTGCCGTTCCTCGGCAGACTCTCCGCCACCATTTTCACTTTCTACTCGAAGCACCCGGTGACTTTCCCCTCGCTTGCCTCGGTTCGCGCAACCCTCAGCGAAGTCACCAACCTGAAGCGCTCGAACGAGTTCACTTACCTCGCCTCTGCGTGCATATTCGCAGGAGTGCACCAACCGCTCTACCGAGAAATGGCGCAGATCGAAGGCCACATCGTGATCGAGAAAGAGAAAGTGGAGAGAATCGAAACTCTGGTCTTGGGCAGGACCTTCGACGAAGCCTCTCGGATGAAGAACCTGGCGAAAGGCATCGAGAAGGCCGTCAAAGACGAGTACACCAAAGAGACGGTCGAGAAGAACAGAGAAGAAGTCCAGTTCGAGATGAAGCGCATATTCGGCATCGAAGAAGAGCTCCGAGACGACCCCAAATACTCGGTGATCCTCGCACAAAACAGACTGCGCCAGATGCGCATGAAGTACCTCTCCAACATCGTCAATGGGGTCTTCCTCCGGAACAGGGCCAAGCAAGGCCCCGCAGACATCGACCCCGACCTCGCCAAGAAAGCCTTCATCTCGCTGCTGTACTTCACAGACGAAAACGTGCTGGACCTCAGCCAGATCAGCCGAGGCAGCATCTGCACCAACTTCTGCGAAGTCCTCAAAGCAGAGTTTTCCAACCTCACCAGGCCCCTCGCCGACCAAGACAACAGAAAAACGCTCATGCTCGAGCGCCCCCACAAAGACCTTAACCTCGCAAGCTACGAAGCCTTCTGGTTCAACCAGATCAAGGAGTTCATGCACCTGGAGGCCAACTCGTTCTACAAAGGCTCCTGCACACACGAGCTCAAGGCTTTGAGAGTGCTGCTCTACACGCTGCTCGATAAAATCCAGGAGCTCAAGAAAATCGACGACCTGGCCGAGCTCCCTGCCTTCAACAACATCCTGAACGCGGTCGAGCACGCGCTGTCGCTTCCGCTGGCACAAGCGAAACTGAGCGAAGTGTGTCTGCTGGTCGAGAGGCTGTCGACCTACTTCCTGGACTACGAGTCCATCACCCCCAAGAAGTACCACTTCCCCGAGCTGCGCGACCAGATCAAAGACTGCCTCTACGAGTACCGCAAAAAAGAGCGGAAGAGCTGGAGAGGCCTGGTGTTCTGTCAAGGCCTCGACGCAGTGCTGCTCGACATCGACTCCTGCGTGCAGTTCAAGGGCGTGCTGGTTTCCGAGCTCGCGAGGTCGAAAGAAGACCCGTCCGAGAAAGACAGCAACCGGAGAAGAGCAGTCCTGGACCTGGTGGACGCCTTCCTGCTGAAGAGCAACCTGCTGCAGCACCTCTTCAGACTCTTCTGGGTCTGCCGCGTGCTGCACTCGATCCCGAGCAGGCCGAAGGTCGTGTACCTGATCGAACACGTGGTCCGGTTCCACCTCATGTTCGTGCCCACCACGCTGGAAATATACCACGCCAACTTCGAGTCTGTCGCGCAGCCGATCAAAGACAACGAGAAGCTCTCGAACTGGCATATGAAGGACCTCGTGAACATCAAGATGAACGTGCAGAAGTTCCACAAAGGCATCGCGCGCGCCATGAAGATTCACAAAGAGATCCTCGAGATCAGCTCCGAAGGCACAGTCTACAAGCGCAAGCGAGACGCCTACAACAAGAAAGACCTGGAGTCTGCCATCGAGGGCCTCAAGAAGACCGGGTTCATTCCCACCGCGCACCCAGACATCGCAAAACCCGCGGTGCTGCCGAAAAAAGTTATCGACGTGATCCTGGCGCCCTTCGCGGAAGGTTCAGTGCAGTCCAAAGTGGTCCACTCGAACATCCGGCTCAGCAGACTGCTGCCGATCACGAAGTGGCTGCCGCTGTTCGGGCAGAAACCCAAAGAGTATCTGTACAAGAACTACGAAGGCTCGGTGCAGCAGGCCGAGAGCTTCATCAGCGACTGGATGTCGACCCTGGAAGGCCTGAAAACCAACCAGTCTCGGTCGAACCGCTTCCGCGTGCTCGACGGGTACATCAAGCTGCTCTTCCAGATGGGCATCAGAGAGAGAACCACGATCGAGAACTGGGACCCCGTGAAGTCTTTTTCGCTCACGAACCTGATGATCGACCAGGCCTACTTCATCCACAAAGACCAGCAGGAACTCGCCGACAAAACCGCGCACCGCATTTACGAAATGGTCGACCTGCTCTACATCAACAAGTCCAACGTAACCTACCACGCAGACGTTCCTGCACAGGTTCGCCGCAAAATCCAGGCCTACATGGTCTCGCTGCTGGCCAACGCCATGACTCTCGTCAAGTACAGCTGCAGAGTACTCAAGGAGCTTGAAGTCGTGAAAGAACAGGCCCGCAGAAACTCTTCAAAGCTCGGCGATCTGACGAAAGAGTCGAGGAAGCGGTTCGACACTGAGCACAATCGGCTCGCGCTGGTCGCGAAAATGAACAAAGACAACAGCCTGTTCACTTCGAACAAGATCAAATCCCAGTTGCAGGCCTTCGACAAAATGAACGAGTACGTGCGGGGCTGCTGCTCGGTCGAAGCGCTCTCCCAGTCACTGATATCGAACGAGGTCATCCGCAGGCCACTCTCGGAGTACCCCGCGGAAGTCAAGGCGCAGTCCGCCGAGAGACTGACCAAAATCACCCAAGACCTGCAGACCAGCCTCAGGAAAGACCTCGACGCCTACGATTTGCGCACGAAAAAAGACTACTTCATAGTTTCCGCGCCGTTCTTCCTGAAAGGCATCCCAGCCAGACTTTCAAAGGTCGTCCGAGCCCTCGCTTCGACGAGTCTGCACGGACTCGAGTCCAGCGCCACCGGCGCCCTCGACCACATCCTGGAAGTAATCTCGCTCCACAGCCTCCACATTTGCGCCTCCTCCGTAAAATTCGCCTACCTCTCTTTCCGCATATTCCACAATTTGATATACGAGGGCCTGTGCGTGAAGAAAGACGAGGAAAAGCCGGACCAAGAAGAAGGCAGCAGCGAGTACGACTTCGGCACAGGCGTGGGCGAAGGAAAAGGAGACGAAAACAAGACGGACAAGTACGAGTACGAGGAGCAGGTGCTTGGCGAGAAGAACCAGCCCGAGGAGGGCGAAAGCCAGGAAGACTCGATGGAAGAAGACGCGAACGAGGAAGACGGTAGCGAACGGAACGAGTCCGGCGGAGAAGCCATGTCAATGGAGAACGACTTCGAGGGCGACAACGAAGAGCAGGAGAAGAAGGAAGCAGAGGACAAGCAGAAAGAGGACGAGGAAGAGAAAGCCGACAACGAGTTCGACGACGTCGAAGAAGACAAAATTGACCAAGACCTCTGGGACAAGGAAAACGAAGACATGGACGAAGAGAGCCAGGAAGAACCGGAGCGCCGCGAGGCCGAAGAGAAGGAGTATAAGGGCGACCAGAAAGAAGAGGCAGAGCAAAAAGCGAAGGAGGCAAACGAAAAGGAAAAGCGCAACGCGAAAGACTACGAGGAGCAGGAAGACAAGCCCCAGGACGCCCAAGAAGAGGACTCCAAGCAAGAAGAGCAGGAGGGAAAGTCCGAGGAGGGTGACTCCGACGAATTCGCAGAAGTGGAAGACCGCTCAGCCATGAGCTCGAGGAACGAAAACCAAGACATGGACTTCGAGTCCGAAAAGCCCGACGAACAGGAACCCGCGGCAGACCAGCCCGAAGACTTCTCGATCCAAGAACAGCAAGACCAAATCGACGAAGAAGAGCTGCCGCCCGAAGAAGAACTCGTGGACCCGCTCGACGAAAAAGAGCGCAAGATTCAGTCCGAGAGCGAAGAAGAGCCGCTCGGCGACGAAGTCGAGAAACAGGGCAAAGACGGCGAGGGCGAGCAGGAAGAGCGCCCAGACGAGGCCGAAAATAACGAGACCACAAACCGCAACAACAAGAAAGAGGCCGGCCTCGAAGCTCCCGAGCAGCCCGAAGACCAGCAGCTCGAGTCGCAGGAAGAGCCCGGCGTCGAGGAAGACCAGGACAAAGAACGCCCCAAAGAAGCCGAGGAAGACCCGAAGAACGCCAAGCTCGAGAAACAGGCAGAGACAGACGCCCAGCGCGAAATCCTCGAAGGCGAGGACAACGACGACGGCGGCGAAGGCCTGGAAAGGGCCGACGAGGGCGAAGTCGTCCGGGTGAAGGAAAAGCGCGAACAGTTCGGCGGAAAAACAGACACGACCCAGGAAAAAGTCCAGATCAAGAACGAGCTCCCCGAGCCCGACAAAGAGGACCTCGGCAAGCGCGACCCCGAGGACCGCGACAACCCGGAGGAAGGCGAAGGCCCGCTCGAGCAGCCCGAACAAGACGCAGACAGCGGCGAGCAGCCCGACCAAGAGCAAGGCGAGGCCGTCCCCGGCCAGCTGCCCATCAAGAAGCTCAAGCAAGAAGAAGACCCAGACCCGGTCCATGACCACCCGCTCACCATCGAAGAGGTCTCCGAGTACATCAAGCTCGTCACCGAAGACCACATGCACATCTCCGCCTCCAACAACTCCTGGACCGCCATCGAGCCGCTGCTCCGGACACGCGCCTACAACCTCTGCGAAGAGCTGCGAAACATCTTCAAACCAACAAAAATATCCGGCCTCAGAGGAGACTTCAGGACCGGCAAGCGCCTGAACATGCGCAAAGTCATCTCCTACGTGGCCAGCAACTACAGAAAAGATAAAATCTGGCTCCGAAGAGCAGAGCCGAACCAGCGCGACTACGAAATCATCCTCGCGATAGATGACACGCTCTCGATGTCCGAGAAGAACGTCGGCTACCTGGCACTCGAGTCACTTATCACTCTCGCGCTCGCGATGACGAGACTCGAAGTCGGCCGCATTGCTATTTGTGGTATAAGGAATGGACTGCACGAGGTGCTGCCTTTCGACAAACCCTTTTTGCCATCAGAGGGCCAGAGAATCCTGAACGAGTTCAGCTTCAAGTACTCTTCTCAGCAGTCCGCGGACCTGGGCCTGCCCCTGTTCTTGTCTCAAGGACTCAACATGTTCACCACCTCGAACACGAAGCTGATGGTGGTGGTGAGCGACGGCCGCTGCAACAAAGAGCTGGTCCGACCGCTCTGCGTGCAGGCAGAAGAAATGGGAGTGCTCGTGGTGTACATAATTCTGGACAGGAAAGAAGACAAGTCGAGCGTCATGAAGGTCCGGTCCACGCACTTCTACGAGGAAGGTGGCGTCCGCAAGCTCAAG
>JFJP01022143.1_pt1 | contig 14147 bp, 8 predicted proteins | sample 431651 | NCBI WGS metagenome assembly JFJP01 (sample SAMN02602958, study PRJNA72255) | Microbial mat metagenome, whole genome shotgun sequencing project. | biome: fresh water; feature: sink hole; material: water; isolation source: purple microbial (photo- and chemosynthetic) mats found in... | reverse complement strand
CACGAATGACACGAAAAAAAACGAATGACACGAAAATTTTTTTATCCTTCGTGGCTTTTTCGTTTCTTTCGTGTTCTTCGTGGTAAAAAAAAGCTGGAACCACGAATGACACGAAAAAAAACGAAAGACACGAAAATTTTTGATCTTTCGTGCTTTTTCGCTTTTTTCGTGCCTTTCGTGGTAAAAAAACGGAGGTTAATTAACTTATGTCTGATAAGAAAAAAGGATTTGACAAACCGCTTTTTTCCGCAGGCGGACTTGTGCTGGTTTTGTTTATCCTTGTTCTGGTAAATCTGATTTTCTCCCGCGTCAATCTGCGCTGGGACTCGACTCAGGATAAACTCTATTCGCTTTCCGAAGGCACTGAAAAAATTCTGTCCGATCTGAAACAGGACGTCACCATCAAGGTCTTCTACACCAAGGATAATGTGAATACGCCCGCGCCCATCAAGATTTATTCCCAGCGGGTGCTTGATTTTCTCCGTGAATATGAAAATTACAGCAAGGGGAAAGTCACGCTGGAAATCTATAACACCCGGTCAGATTCAGATGAGGAAGACTGGGCAGCCAAATACGGAATACAGGGCATTCAACTGCCCACCGGCGAAAAAATTTACTTGGGGCTGGTGGCAGTCGCGGCGGATCAGGAAGAAACCATTCCGATGATGGATCCGTCAAGGGAAGAACACCTTGAATATGACATGACCCGGATCATCTCGCGGGTTCAGTCTGCGGAAAAACGCAAAATCGGCATTATCAGCGGTCTGCCGGTTTTCGGGCAGCCGCCCATGGCATTCAACATTCAGCAGCAGACTCAGGGATCAGAACCATGGATGTTTGTCACCGAGCTGAAAAAGACTTACGATGTGGAAGAAATTGCAACGACAGCCGAGAAGATTGACGACAATATTGATCTGCTGATGATTGTTTATCCCAAAAATCTGAGCGAAACGCTTCAGTATGCTGTTGACCAGTATGTTCTCAAGGGCGGCAAAACCATGGTATTTGCGGATCCCTTCTGCGTGTCGGACAGTTCTCAGGATCCGTCCAAAGCCGCATCTTTGGACAAACTCTTTACCGCGTGGGGTGTGAAGATGGAAACCGGCAAAATGCTGGTGGATTTTGACAATCCCACCCGAGTCAGAAATCAGCAAAACCAGATAGAAGACAGCCCTCTGTGGGTGTCTATGGGCGAGGACGCTTTTAACACAAAAGACATTACCACCGCAAAATTGGAAGGAATGCTTTTTCCGGTCATCGGCGTGATTGAGCAGATTCCCGAAAGCAAGTTTGAATACGAATCCCTGCTGAAATCCAGCACCAATTCGTCTTTGGCAGATACCATGCAGATTCGCTTCGGCTCGGATATGCTGCGCCGGAATTTCAAATCCGACAATCACAAATATGATCTGGCAGTAAGAATTCAGGGAACTTTCAAAACGGCTTTCCCCGAAGGCAAGCCCAAAGACAAGCCCCCGGAGCAGGACAAAGCAGAGAAAGATAAAAAAGAGGAACCTGAAAAACCGGCAGCGCATATTGCCGAAGGCGTGAAAAAATCTGTGATTATCATTGTGGCTGATGCGGATTTTCTCTTTGACGGTTATTATATGAGCAGACAGTCTTTTCTCGGCATTGATATGTCACGGATGTTTAACGACAATCTCAATTTTGTCCTGAACACCGCAGAGATGTTTACCGGAACTGAGGAACTCATCAGCATCCGTTCCAGAGGAAAATTTGAAAGACCTTTTACCAAAGTTGCCGAACTTGAAAAAAAGGCGCAGGCAAAATGGCTGTCAAGAGAACAGGAATTGGTCGGCAAAGCAGAGGAAACCAATCGCAAGCTGAGAGAGTTCGATCAGAAAAAAGATAAATCCCAGCGATTTGTGATGAGCGAGGAACAGGAAGCCGAGATTCAGCGTTTTCAGGAAGAAAAGCGCAGAGTCAGCAAGGAATTGAAGGAAGTCCGCAGAAATCTGAGAGCCGATATTGAAGCATTGGGAACCCGCATCAAAATCTTCAACATTTTTATGATGCCCCTGCTGGTGAGCATTGCGGGGATTGCTTACGGAATTTACCGCCGGAAAAGAAGCGTCAACGGAGGTGTCTCGTCATGAAAACAAAAACTTTTGTCATTCTTCTGATTGCCTGTGCCGTGCTTACGCTTGTCACATATATGACGCTTAATCATGATGACGCGGGAACAAAACAGGGAAAAATGGGAGAAAAACTTTTCTCCGATCTGCCGCTGAATGCTGTCGCTGCCGTCACGGTCAAGGGACCGGATGAATCGGTCACGCTGAAAAAGGGAGAAAATATCTGGCTGGTTGAAAACAGATTCAATTATCCGGCAAGTTTTTCACTCCTCACCGATATTGTCAATAATCTGAAAGACGCGGCAATAGGCAGAAGTTTCAAAGCCGATGAGGAAACGCTTTCGCGCCTTTCCCTGCAAAGCCCGGATAAAAAAGAAAAAGCAGCCGAACAGAGAGGCGTTCAAGTCATTCTGCAAGATAAAGACAGGAAAGTGCTGGCAGATGTGATGGTGGGCAAGGCGCGCCCGGAAGGCGGGCATTATCTCATGCTTGCCAAAGAGCCTACGGTTTATCTGGTGGATAAGACTTTCAAAACTTTGAATAAAAAACTTGCAGACTGGCTTGACAAAGAACTGACCGAGGAAATAAACGCGGCGGATATTGAAAAAGTTGTCTGTCGGGATTCCGAAAAGATACTTTACACATTCAAGCGACCGGAAAAAGGAAAAGATGCTGAATTTGAAGGAACTGTTCCTGAAGGCAAAACGCTGAAAAATGCAAAAGTGAATGAGGTATTCGGAGCGCTGTCTTATTTTCGGATAGATGACATTGCCGATCCTGCCAAAAAAGCGGAAGAAACCGGATTGGACAAGGCTTTGTGCTTTGAATTTTATCTCTTTGACGGCACGGTTTACAAGGCATATCCGGGAAAAGAACTGACGGAAGACAAAGAGAAGTCTTACTTTAAGGCAGAAGTCGCTTATCTCGCTCCGGAAAAGAAGGCGGAAGAAAAGAAAGAGGAACCTGATAAGGCTGATAAAAAAGAGGAAAAAACCCAACCGCCTGAAAAGACTCAGAAGCCTGAAGAAAAGCCGAAAACCGAGGCGGATGTGTCCGCTGATGCCAAAAAGCTGAATGAAAAAATCAGTCCGTGGATCTATGTGATTTCCAAGTGGAAACGTGAGAAATTTGTCGCCAATACGGATGACTTCTTTGAGGAAGTGAAAGCAGCGCCGAAACCTGAAGCAAAAGAAGGAGTAATGACGCCGCCGGTTCCCGTACCCGCAGCAGAGATTCAGCCGCCCCGGACTGAAGCGGAAGTTTCACCTCCCGCGCCCGGAACTGACGCTGAAGTGAAACCGGAAGATGAGGAAGCAGAAGCTGCTGAATCTAAAGATGCAGAACCTGCGGAAGACGAGGATTCAGAAGCTGAAGAAGTGAAACTTGAAGATGAGGATTCAGAGGCTGAAAGAGCCGAGCCTGAGCCTCCGGCTCAAACTCAGCCGCCGAAAACTGAAGCAGGCGCGGAACCGCCCAAGCCTGAAGCGGAGGTTCAACCTCCTCCCGCGTCCGGCACCGGGGCGGAAGTGAAACCCGGAGCGCAGGCAGAACCGCCGAAACCGCAAGGCGCAAAGGGCGCAAAGAGGTTTTTTAATAACTTCTTTGCTTCCTTTGCGTTCTTAGCGTCCTTTGCGAGAGATAAAAAAAGCATCATCTTTCAAGACAATAGCCCGAAATAAAAGTTTCTCGCAAAGCACGCAGAAAAATGTAGAGCGATTTTTCAAATCGCTTATAAGCGAATTAAAAATTCGCTTTACCTGTTCCTTTGCGTTCTTAGCGTCCTTTGCGAGAGATAAAAAAAGCATCTATTTCAAGACGATGCTTTTTCATCTCCTTCCAATGCCGCAACATCCGAGACATTGATTTCAAGCATCTTGAGGCTGGCGCGGATGCGCTTGGTGTTCCGGTACAGCGCGGGAAAGTCTTCTCCCATCTGCATGAGTTCATCGGCTGTCGTGACCATCAGTTCAATGCGCTTGGCGATTTCTTTTATGTCCATACTACTTCCCTCCCTCTTTTGCCTTCCTCAAATCCTTGAACCGCTTTGCTTTGACTTCATAACGGGGCAGTTTTCCGTAGTCAAAAAATTCGATGCGGTATCCGAGATTGGTCTTGAGCCTAAGCTGGTCTTTGAGAATTTCCTCGATCTGCTTTGTCTGTTCTTCGGCCCCGGGAAGTAGTTCCACTTTCAGCTTGATGCGGTCAATATCATTGAGCCGGTCAACAATGACTTCATATTCATCGCTCAAACCCTTGATACCCCGCACCACTTCTTCAATGGCTGCCGGGGAAAGCAGCACGCCTTTGACTTTTATAATATCATCGGCTCTGCCCACAACGCCGCCTTTAATCAGCCGGAAACTCCGCCCGCAGGGGCATCGCTCCGAGTCCCATTCAATGACATCTTTTGAGTCAAAACGCAGGCAGGGCTGCGCCAGCCGGTCAAATGCCGTGATAATCATCTTGCCACGCCTGCCCGGTTCTTCAATCATATCGCCGGTTTCAATGTCCTCGATTTCAACTAAGAACATGGCGTCATTGACGTGCATTCCCCCGGGCTGTTCAAGACATTCATAAGACCATGCGCCGATTTCTGTCGCGCCCGCGTGGTCAAAAACTTTTGCATTCCAAGCCGCTTCCATCCGCTGTTTGGTACTCGGAATGCTCGCGCCCGGTTCGCCCGCGCAGGTGATTCTCTTTATTCCGAGCTGAGTCGGATCAATGTTCATTTTGCTGCGCGCCGTGTCCGCCATGCCCAATATGTAAGTCGGCGTTGCCATCATCGCGGTGGCTTTGAGTTCCTGAATCTTGAGTATCCGCGCCTGCGTGTCAAGAACGCCGCCGGGAACCACCTCGCATCCGAGTTTTTCTGCGGCATAATGTCCCGCCCAGAACGCCACGAAGATATTGTATCCGAAGGGAAAAAACACCCGGTCCGAGGGGCGGTATCCCTGAGACCAGAGAATATATGACCAGCATTCAGCCCACCATTCCCAATCCTGCCAGGTATCTGCCTGATAGATCGGCTGTCCGGTCGTGCCGCTGGTCTGGCGGAATTCGCTCACTTCTTCGAGCGGCACGCAGAGCGCATCGCCGTAGGGAAAAGGGTCTTTGCGCTGTACGTCACGCATCATCGCCTTTTCCACTTTCGGGACCCGGCGGATGTCTTCAAAACTGCGGATGTCTTCGGGTTTGATACCCGCTACGTCATAAAGTTTTCGGTGAAATCGGGAATTTTGGTATGTCCACGCAAAAATCCGTTTGAATTTTTTAAGCTGAAGTGCGCGGAGCTTTTCCCGAGGCAGTGTTTCCAATACAGGATTCCAATATTTTTGTTTCGTATTCATCATAAAAAAACCTCTTTTGTTTGTATCAGCAGAATGCAGTTCAGAGCCGGGAGCGTGAGCGACCGGACTGCCCCGCCTTTTTTAATAAAAATGATATAAAATGATATAAAACGGGCAGCCCGCTCACGCGAGGCTCTGATATTTATTTTCCGTCCGACAGACGCTGCATGGTTTCAATTTTTCGGATTTCAGCGATAAGATTTGGAAATCTTTGAAATGTCATTGAAAGTTCTTCCATATTGAAAGCCTGTATGTGACTGAGCATTTTCTCACCCCAATATCTCAACATCTGACATCCGTATTTCATGCCCTGAGCTTTCACCTGCTCCGCAAAATCGCCCACCTCGTCAAAAATAAGCGTTTCCCTGATTTCCTCCCATTTGGGCGCAAATTCATCTTCCAAAGTGTGTATCAGTTCGGGAAGCCGGACAGCCGTTTCAGGACAAAGCGTATTGATATATGCTGTTTTTTCCGCAGCGTTTTTTTCGCCGTTCATTTTTGATTTTTTTTCCCTGTGGGGCAGATGCTTTTTCATCTCGGAAATCAGTTCGGGTTTTCCGAAAGGTTTTCGTATATAACCGTCACACAGGCATTTTAACGTATCTTCGGATTCTCTCATTACCGAGGCGCTCAGCGCAATCACCGGTATATGTTTAAATTTATCGCTGTTTTTAATAATTTTCGCCAGTTCATAGCCGTCTTTCACCGGCATTTTCATATCTGTAAGAATAATATTCGGAAGATTTTCAAGCCCCTGCAAATCTGCTGATGCGCCGTCCAGACATGCTGCCAGAACTGCCAGGGCATCATCGCCGTTTTCCGCTTCGATGACGGAAAACGGCGCATCCTCCAGATAGGCTTTTACCAATTCTCTGTTGGAGGCAACATCATCCACCAGCAGAACCGATGCCGGCTCAAATTCGACATCCGTTTCTTCGGGTACGGAACGCCGGGATTCAGCAGGCCATGCCTGAGACAAATCCGACACAGTTTCCACGCCGCGAAGCACAACCCGGAATGTGCTTCCCTTTCCGACTTCACTTTGGACCGACACTTCTCCGTTCATCAGTTCGGCAAGCTTTCTGGTAATGGTCAGTCCCAGACCGGTGCCGCCGTATTGTCTGGTGATCCTGCCGTCCTGCTGACAGAAACTTTCAAAAATTTTCCCCCGGCAATCCTCGTGAATGCCGATGCCCGTGTCTCGGACTTCGAGAATGAGATCAAGGTCAGAGGTGAGGGGTAAGGGGTCAGAGGTGAAGGCTTGACCCCTGACCTCTGACCTCTCACCCCTGACCTTCACTTCCACATATCCCTGATGCGTAAATTTTATCGCATTTCCCACTAAGTTGATCAATATCTGACGTATTCGCAGCTCATCAAGAATCAGCATGTCGGGAACATCTTCGCTGACTGAAATCTTAAAATATAAGCCTTTTTCCTGAAATTTATGCAAAAATAACTGATGGACTTCGTTCAGTATATCCCTGAAATTCACGGGTTCGGAACAAATATCGAATTTTCCGGCTTCAATCTTTGAAAGGTCAAGAATATCATCTATTAATGCTGTCAGCACCTTTCCGGCTGACCGGATATTCTGGAGCCGGCGGCGGTGGACCGGGTTCTCTGTTTCTTTCAGCAATATCTCGCTGAAACCCAGAATCGCATTCATGGGCGTTCTGATTTCATGGCTCACATTGGCAAGAAATTCGCTTTTTGCCTTATTTGCCTGCTCCGCAATATTTCGGGCATGGTTCAGTTCCGCTGCCTGCTGATGCAGTCGGCTGTTTTGTTCCTTTATTTTCAGATGTGTTCTCACCCGGGCAATGACTTCTTCGCGCTGAAAAGGTTTGGTGACATAATCTGCTCCTCCCACAGCAAAGCCCTTGACTTTATTTTCCACATCTGCCAGCACCGTAATGAAAATAACCGGAATTTCTTTTGTTTTTTCATTCTGTTTCAGATGCCGGCAGATTTCAAATCCGTTGACCTCCGGCATGATGACATCCAAAAGAATCAGGTCCGGCGGATTTTCCGAAGAAACGATTTCAAGTGCTTTTTTCCCGGTGGCTGCAACTTTGATGTGATAGTCTGTTTTCAGAAAACCGGATAAAATCTGAATATTGATTGACATATCATCCACGATCAGCACCGTGTACTGTGTTCCGTCATTGTTCATTGTTTACTCCTGCAAAAGCAGAACCACGAATAGCACGAAAAGCAGAACCACGAATAGCACGAAAGTTGGGAAAAACACGAAAGTATTTTAATTTTCGTGCTTTTCGTTTCTTTCGTGCTTTCGTGGTTCTGCTTTCGTGGTTCTGTTTTCGTGGTTCTGCTTTCGCGGTTCAATCTTTTGTCCCCTTAAAAAATTCCGGATATAATTTTTGGGCGCATGTCGGGCATAAACCGTGAGAAAATTCCGCATGGGTATGTTCCCGGATATATTCTTCCAATCTCACCCATGAATTCTGATTTTCCGGGTCAGAATCGGCTTTCCGGATTTTTTTGCAATGGGAACATATAGGAAGAAATCCTCTCAGTGTCCGAATTTCTGTCAATGCCTGCTGAAGTTCCCTGTTCATCTGTTTCAGGCGGTCATTGGAATCCTTCAGTGCCAGTTGTGTTTTTATCCGGGCTTTGACAATTTCCGGATGAAAAGGTTTTGAGATATAATCTGCCGCGCCCAGTTCAAGTCCCAATGTCTCATCTTCAGGCTCGCCTTTTGCCGTGATAAAAATGATCGGAATGTCCCTTGTCTCAGGGTCATCTTTGAGCCTTCTGCATACTTCGAATCCGTCGGTTTCCGGCATCATAATATCTAACAGGATCAGATCGGGCGAAGTCTCTGATGCCGCGATTTCAAGTGTTTTTTTTCCGGTCGTGGCGATCCTGACATGATAATCCTCTTTCAGAAAACCGGAAAGCACCTGAAGGTTGATGGGCATATCGTCCACAATCAGTACCTTGTATTTTTTTTCATTGTCATTACTCATCATTTTCTCCGACGGAAAGGGACAGGTTCATCGCCTTTCCCATATCAGACAGCAATGATAAAGCCCCCTCATAGTCAAAGCTTTCGATATATGTCTCAAGCTGTATGACATCTCTGCGATATCGGGACTGCTCCAGACAATTTCTGATTTCATTCAGCAGTTGTTCCTCTGCCAGCTCGTTATCCTGAAGCAGCACAGCAAGTTTGAACAGCAGCGGAGATACTTTTTCCATGTCCGGTTCCGCATCGCTTTCCGGGATGATCTGTTCATCGGATTTTGCTTTTTTCAGAAGCGCCACGGATTCAAAAACCTGACAGGCAGATGATTCGAAATTCTCCATCAGTCCTTTGAAATTATCTGAAGCGCAGCATTTCAAAGCCTGCTCAAACTGTTCTGAAACGTAATAAAGCTCTGTCGCGCCGAGATTGCCTGCCACGCCTTTGAGGTTATGCACCAGACGCTGACCCGCTTCTATATCGCCGCGATCCAGAATGCCCTGCATTTCCTCTGTGACATTGGCAAACTGTTCTCCGAACTGAATCAGCAGTTTTCTGAGCCTGCTTTTGTTGCCGGCAACATTTTCAAGAGCTGCCTGAATATTAATACCGGGCAGATATTCCGGCAAGTCCCCTTTATTTTCGGATTCAGCCGTCTGCCGCGAGGTGGCAGGCATATCTCTCAAACCGGGTTTTATCCATTTTATAAGTGTTGCAAAAAGTTTTTCCGGTTTTATGGGCTTGGGAAGATGGTCATCCATGCCGCTTTCCAGAAACCGTTCCCTGTCCCCGGACAGCGCATGGGCAGTCATGGCGATGATGGGAACGGATGAAGGGTCAGAGGTCAGAGGTGAGGGGTCAGAGGAGCCGCCTCTGACCTCTGACCCCTGACCTCTTACCCCCTCCCTAATTCTCCGTGTGGCTTCAACGCCGTCCATTTCCGGCATCTGAATATCCATAAGGATCAGATCAAACTTATGATCTTCCAAAAATTCAAGTGCTTCTTTGCCGTTGCCGGCGATGGTCACGCGCAGCCCCGCACTTTCCAGCAGTTCTGCTGCCACCTGCTGATTGATTTTGTTGTCTTCAACCAGCAGCACCGACGCGCCTCTGATGGCTTTCAACTCTTCGCTTTCTGTAACATCTGTGACCGGCATACGTGCGGGACTGGAGACGTTCTGCCCCAGTCCCTCCATAATGGTGTCAAAAAGGACCGAGGGATTCACCGGCTTGATGAGAAACGCGTCAACGCCGGCGCTTTTGGCTTTCTGAATCACCTCTTCCCTTCCGTAAGCTGTGACCATCAGAATGAACGGCAGGCGGGACAGAGGACTGTTTTTTTTGATTTTTTTAGTGGCTTCGATGCCGTCCATGCCCGGCATCTTCCAATCCATAAGCACCAGCTCGAAGGGATCGGATTCCGGCGCGTTTTCCAATTCCAGTATCGCTTTTTCACCCGATGCAACTGTTGTGACTCTGAACGTGAAGCTTTCCAGCGATTCCTTCAAAATTCTGCATGAGGCGATGTTATCATCCGCCACCAGCACCCGCAGACCCCGAAGGTCTGTTTTGGGCATCAGGTCTTTTTCTCTTTGAGCAGGCTGAACGCCGAAAATCGCTGTAAAGGAAAAGGTGCTGCCTTTGCCCGGTATGCTGGACACCGAAATTTCGCCGCCCATCATCTCCGCAATATGCTTGCATATTACAAGACCCAGACCGGTTCCGCCGTATTTGCGGGTAATGGAACCGTCTGCCTGCGTAAAAGACCGGAAGAGTTTGCCCAGATTTTCTTCTGTTATGCCGATACCGGTATCCCGCACAGAAAACCTCAGCATCACCTTATCCGGGGCATCTGCGGCAAATTCGGCTACTTTTTCTGTTTTTACAATGACTTCGCCGTGTTCCGTAAATTTGATCGCATTGTCCGTGAGATTGATGAGAATCTGTCCGAGCCGCATGGGATCGCCGATCAGGAAAAAAGGCACATCTTCGGCGGTTTTGAACAGCAGTTCCAGCCCTTTTTCCTCTGCCCTGAGACTGACAAGGTTGGAAAGATTTTCCACAACATCTTCCAGATTGAATCTGACATCTTCCATGTCCAATTTTCCTGCTTCAATCTTGGAAAAATCAAGCACATCGTTGATGATACCGAGCAGTATATATGAAGAACTCTGAATTTTGGTCAGATAGTCGTACTGGCGTGAGGTCAGCCGGGTCTGCAATGCCAGATGGCTCAGACCGATGACGGCATTCAGCGGCGTCCGGATTTCATGGCTCATGTTGGCAAGAAATTCGGCTTTGACCCGGTTTGCCTGCTCGGCTTCTTCCTTTGCTTTTTCCAAAGCCCGCTGCGTTTCCTGAAGACAACTGTTTTTCTCCTCCAGATTTTTCTGCATCCTGCGTAAAGTCAGATGGGTTTCAACCCGTGCCAGCACTTCTTCTGTCTGAAAGGGTTTGGTAATGTAGTCAACGCCCCCTGCGGAGAAAGCCTTGATCTTGTCAACCACTTCATTCAGCGCGCTGATAAAAACAACCGGAATATCCCGTGTTTTTTCATTGCTTTTCAACTGTCTGCAAACTTCATATCCGTCCGGTTCCGGCATCAGGATGTCCAATAAAATCAGATCAGGATATAGGCTCAACGCGGAGGAAAGCACCATCCGTCCATCACGCAGAGGACGGACCCTGTAGCCGCGTGATTTTAATACTCCGGCTAAAAGACGCAGATTTGCCGGATTGTCGTCAACAATCAGGATGCTTGATTCTGACTTGTCGGTCTGAGGTCGGCTCATACCCCTTGTTTACCTCCTACAAAGATTTTACCCGTAAACGGGTTTCCGATTTTCCGCTGACATGGCGGACACGCTTCGCTTTGTCCGCCCTACTTTTCTTTTCTGATTAAATCCAATATTTTTCCATATTCAAATTCATCTGCCATAACTGTCAGCAATTCCCCCGCTGATGCGTTATATGAACGAATTTCCTCAACTACACATTCGATCATCTCCATATCTGCCCGCAATGCGGCTTCTTCCAGTTCGGTCAGCAGTTCGGGCGGCACTGATGAAAGATCAGGCAGGTTGCAGGTTGCAGGTTGCAGGTTGCAGGTCCCCGGGTTTCCTTCATTGTCCCTGCGCTCTGTCTCTTCTTCATAGATATAACGCACGCCGATATGTTTCTGCATCAAATCAAAAATATCGGATTCCCGGAAGGGTTTCCGTAAAAAATCATCGCAGCCCGCAGACAGAACCAGATTCCGTTCTTCTTCAAAAGTGCTTGCCGTCACAGCAATCACCGCAGTTGCCTGACCCTTTGCCGTCTGTTTTATATTTCTGACCGCTTCGTAACCGTTCATAACCGGCATCCGCATATCCATCCAGATCAGATGCGGCTCCCATTTTTCCCATATTTCACAAGCCTCTTTGCCATTTTCCGCTTCTTTGAGTTCAAAACCGTAAGGATTCAGAAGCTTAATCAGAAAACGGCGGTTGTCCCAGCGGTCATCCACAATCAGAATGCGATAACGAGGCTGATCCGGTGCCAGGGCAATAATCCGGCGGACCGGCTGCTGGGTATTAATTTCAACTTCATCTGCCCCGCCTGCCTGAATATGAAACCTGAAGATCGAACCTCGCCCTGATTCACTGGCAGCAGTCATTTCACCGTCCATGAGCTGCACAAATTTTCTGCTGATGCTCAGTCCCAAACCCGTCCCTTCCTGAGACTGCCGTCCGGAGCGGGTTTGTACAAAAGCTTGGAAAAGATGCGCCAGCTCCTCTGATGAAACCCCTGCCCCGGTGTCTTCCACTTCAAAGCATAAGTGGTAAGCGGATCTCAGAGATTCCCCCTGCCCCCTGCTCCCTGCCCCCTGCTCCTTTTCTTCCCCCTTCACCCTCAAAACCACCCCGCCTTCTTCGGTGAATTTGATCGCGTTGTTGAGCAGATTCATCAGGATTTGACGCAGGCGAACCTCATCGCTGTGAATATATCGGGGAACTTCCGGTGTGCGTTCAAATATCATCTGCAAATTTTTGTCTTCAGCCTTGAGACGGAACATATCTTCCAGATCATCTAAGAGACAGTACAGATCAAAATTCTTTTTGTTCAGACGCATCTGTCCGGCTTCAATTTTGGACATATCCAGCACCTGATTGATGAGCGCCAGCAGATGTTCGCCGCTGCGCCGGATAATGCGGAGATTTTCCTGCTGATCTTTATTCAGGTCTGTGCCGCGGGACATCAACTGGGAAAATCCGAGAATGGCATTCATGGGCGTGCGGAGTTCATGGCTCATATTGGCAAGAAATTCGCTTTTGGCGCGGTTGGCAGCTTCCGCCGCCTCTTTGGAGGCTTTTATTTCCATCATCGCCTCATGCAGCTCGGTTGTGCGCGCAGCGACCATGCTCTCCAAATGATCCCTGTGACGTTTCAGTTCTTCTTCCGCCACCCGCAGATTTGAAAGCGTTTCATCAAATCCTTTTAACAACTGATTGGTGGTATGCACCAGCATTCCCATTTCATCATCTTTGTGTCTGGCAGGAAATTCAAGCAGTTTTTCCGAAGGTTTGGAAATATCCACTGACGCAACCTGATTGGCAATTTTAAGCAGGGGGCGTGTCAGCATATAATAAAAAACCAGCATGAGAATACAGACCAAAAGACCGTTTCGGATCAGGCCGCTGATGAGGATAAATCCTGCGCGGTATATAAAATTCCATGCAATCAGATTGTTGTCAACCCAAACCTTGATTTTGCCGATGGGCCGCTTGTCAGAACCGTAATAAACCGGAACCTCATATTTTTTTTCCGCTCCGAACAGGATGTTTATCAGCCACTTTGCATGTCCTTTTACAGCAGGGCGCTCTTTGCGGGCAAAGACTTTTCCAAATTCGTCTGTAATTTGCGCCGCACGGATGGGCCGGTACTCGAAAAAACCTTTTACAACAGTTTCCGCCATGGATTTATCCACCATGTAAAGAAACTGGGCTGCGGATTCCCCGAGCATCCCGATGACCTGATAAACAGTTGTATCCACCTGATTTCTTTCTTTAATAAGATCATATCCGATCTGTACCGCGCTCAGGGTCATGCCAAGTAAAAACGCGGCTAAAACGGAAATTTTTGCCTGTCGGAATGAAAGCCGCCGTGAATGTCTGATTTCCATTTTTTCTTTAAAATATAGAATGTTAAATTTAATTCATCCTCTCTGACGATATGCGGGACCGACAGTTTGCTGCCCGCCCTGCTGTCTGTCTTAAAAAATCAGAGTAATTATAAATAAAAAGTGATAAAAAGCAAATGATATTCAGAAAAGTTGAAATTTGAAAATCGAAACAGGTGCCTCCCGTTTCAACGTCATGGCGGGGTCGGCTGAACCGAAGGCGGGATAATTTTCCAGTTTCAATTTTCAATTTTTTGTGCTAACATATTTTTTTATAAATGAACTCATTTAAACTTTTGAATTTTGTTTTTTAACCTTTGCAGGAGTTACGCAGTTGAGACCTCACCCCCACCTCTCCCCCTCCCCGAAAGGGAGTGGGAAATTACTCCCCCTCTCCTTCGGAGAGGGGGCCGGGGGGTGAGGTGGCAGCGAAAAAATTCAACTGCGTAACTCCTACTTTGATTAATAGACATTTTCGGAAATAAGCGGCTGCCCCCCCTTTTTATTAAAAACGATATTAAAACCGATATTAAAATCGGTCTCGCAAAGGACGC
>JFJP01027333.1_pt1 | contig 14150 bp, 16 predicted proteins | sample 431651 | NCBI WGS metagenome assembly JFJP01 (sample SAMN02602958, study PRJNA72255) | Microbial mat metagenome, whole genome shotgun sequencing project. | biome: fresh water; feature: sink hole; material: water; isolation source: purple microbial (photo- and chemosynthetic) mats found in... | reverse complement strand
TAAGAATAAAATAAAAAGCTCTTTGAAAAATAATTTATTATGGGTTAATTTCTTTAAATTTGCTCCTTTAATTCAAAATTTTTAAAACCATTAAAATAATTTTGTTTAAAATAGCGAATAAAACATTTAACCATTTGAAAATTTTATTTGAAATTCATCGGCAAATAGTATAATCTCAATAAATCTCCCCAATCAAAATTCTTTTTTTCTTTGTATTGCTGTAAAGCCTCCTGCTTTGTGCATTTGATTTTATCAATAAGTTCTTTGTCATGCAAGTTTTTTGGATGAATAAAACAAAAATATGATGTTTTTGATTCAACCAAGCAAAAGTATTGAAAATTCCATTCAAGTCTGAAAATGCCAACAATGGTTCTTATATTAAAAAAAAATTGAGAACGGCCATTTCCTATAATCTGTAGGAGATTTTGCAAATATTCTTCAATATTCATGAAAACCCAGAATTTAGCAAGAGAATCTTGTACTTCTTCATCCAAAAAATCCAATTTTTCGATGAGCAGCCAATCAAGCAAGGTTTTGTTAAAAACAATATGGAAGAGATTCATTTCTTTATCCAATGTTTGTTGTTCGACCATAAACAAGACATCCTCTTTATGCTTTTCATTGAACTCATCTATCCATTCATAAAGCCCCCCGGATCCATTAATTTGTTTTATATTGAGCTCATAAGCATTTTCAAAATCTAATTTAAACTGAGAATATAGTCTTTGAGAAGCGTTTATAATGGTTTCAAAAATTCGAAAGTGTGGAGATTTACATTTATCTATTTGATCATATTCAAAAATTGTACAATTTGCTCGCAAGTGTATTTGTATCAAATTTCGTTTCCTGAGCAAAAGCTTCAGAGGGAAGAGGTATTGATCTTCAAATTTATTGAAGAATCGATGTTGCAAAGATAGCTTTAGAAAAATGCACTGAAGGATATCTATTTTTGAGAGGGATTTGTGTTTTTTAGGTTTTTTTACTTCTTTATTTTTGAGTTTTTTGTTAGACTTCATTGAAAAATAAAGAAAATGGAAGTATTTGGAATTTTTTCGGAATATTCTTATAAATATAGAGAAAAAAGTTAGAACACTTGGATGATAATTATTATTTTTTGACTGACCTAAAATTTTCAAATTTAAAATATCTTTATTTTAATCAGTTTTTCGAAAATCAAAAAAGATAATGTTTTTTTATTTATTCAATATTATTATAAATTTAATTATTTATAAAAAAACTTTTTCAAACCCCATCAAAAAATTTTAAATAAATTTTTTTTTACAAAATCGAAAAAAGACAAACAAACGAAAAATATCTTTTTTTATCATCAAAAACAATAAAATAAAATGAATTCCATACAATCTATAACATGTCTTGCAGCTGTCGCCTGGGAGCCCAGAAAGCCCTTAGAGATCACATCCATAACCGTCGCTGCACCCCAGCAAAACGAAGTCCGTTTAAAGATCCTTTCCAACGCCTTATGTCATACCGATGTCTACACCTTAGACGGTTATGACCCAGAAGGTCTTTTCCCATGTATATTAGGTCATGAAGCTGTCGGTTTAGTCGAAAGCATTGGTCCAAATGTTAAATCCGTTGAAATTGGTGACATGGTGATTCCTTGCTACACGCCTGAATGCCAAGAATTTGATTGTGTTTTTTGTCAAAGTGACAATACAAATCTTTGTCCAAAAATCAGAGCAACCCAAGGTAAAGGGTTAATGCCTGATGGCACCTCAAGGTTCTCAAAGGATGGTAAAATCATTTACCATTTCATGGGTTGTTCAACCTTTAGTGAATACACAGTTGTAGCAGAAATCTCTGTGGCAAAAATCAGCAAGTTGGCAGATCCTTACAAAATGTGTCTTTTGGGATGTGGGATCAGCACAGGATGGGGTGCGGCTTATAATACAAGCAAAGTGACTTATGGTAGTTCAGTTGCGGTGTTTGGGTTAGGAGCTGTTGGTTTGGCAGTTATTCAAGCTTGCAAGCAAATTGGAGCAAGATCTATAATCGGAGTGGATGTCAATGTAGAGAAATTTGAATTAGCCAAGAAATTCGGTTGTAATGAATGTTTTAATCCAGTAGCGGTTGAAAACAAGCAAGATATCAAGGATGTTCTTTTAGCTAAAGAGAAATGGGGTTATGATTTTACGTTTGATTGCACAGGAAATGTTCAGGTCATGAGAACTGCCTTGGAAGTGGCTCACAGAGGATTTGGAGTTAGTTGTATTATAGGTGTAGCTGCTTCAGGACATGAGATCCAAACCCGACCTTTTCAATTAGTAACTGGAAGAGTATGGAAAGGAACTGCCTTTGGAGGCTGGAAAAGCAGAACAGAGGTTCCAAAACTTGTGAAGAAGGTTCTGCGAGGTGAATTGAATATTGATCAGTTTATTACACATAATTACAAAGGACTTGAAAAGGTGAATGAGTCAATCGAGGCCTTGCATTCAGGCAAATGTTTAAGAGGAGTCATACATATAGCAGAAGAGAAACCAACTGGCCCTAATTGGAAATTCCATTTATTGAGCAAAGTGCGATGCTTTGAGGGATATATGATGAGGTTTAAACATTGGAGTGAAGTGTGCAAATGCGAAATGCATTTTTCTGTTTATATTCCTGATAAAAAACCATTCAAAAATGCGAAGAACCCTGTGCTATATTTTTTGGCAGGATTGACTTGCACTGATGAAAATGCGCCTGCAAAAAGTGGGTTCCAAAAATATGCCTCTGAACATGGTATTGTGGTTGTATGTCCTGATACAAGTCCTCGTGGAGTGCTCATTGAAGGGATTGCCGATCATTGGGATTTTGGGGTAGGTGCAGGGTTTTATTTAGACGCCACTGAAGAGAAATACAAGAAACATTACAATATGGCAAGCTATATTACTAAAGAATTGCCCTTTCTGATGGAACAATATTTCGATGTTGATATGAAGAATCAAGGTCTTATTGGACATAGCATGGGGGGACATGGTGCTTTAGTGACCTTTCTGAGGAATCCTAATAAATATACATCAGTTTCAGCTTTGTCTCCTATTTGTAATCCCATCAATTGTCCTTGGGGAATTAAAGCTTTTACAGGGTATTTGGGAAATGTGGAAAATGGAAAAGAATATGATGCTTGTGAATTGATGAAAAGTTATCAAGGAAATGAAATCAGGATATTGGTTAGTCAAGGAAGTGAAGATAAATTTTTGAAGGAAGAGTTGAAACCTTTGGAGTTTCAGAAGGTTTGTGAGGAGAGGAAATACCCTTTAACATTGAGAATGAATGAACATTTTGATCATTCTTATTATTTCGTAGCTAGTGTTATGGAGGAACATTTCAAGCATCATGCGAAAAATTTCGGAATTTAAAGAAGTTTTTTAATTTTTAAAAATGAAAAGTCGGAAAAAATTATTAAAACATTTTTTTTTTTTTGTGAATAAATTTTTGTTAAAAATTTTCAAGAAGAAAACAAAACATTTTTATTTTATTCCTTTTAAATTTATAGTTCCACCAATTTGTCTTAAATCATTAGCATCCTCTGCAATTTTGTATTGTTGTTGAGTGAACCGTTCAATTTTGCTTAATTTTAATTTTAAAAATTGTTGTTTGGGAGAGAGAAAAAATTAAAAAAATTTCTGTCAAAAAATGAAAAAGAAAATAAAGTTCTTCACATTCCAAAAAAAATTTTAAAAGAAAAAGTTAAAATTCTTTAAATTATTTTATTATAAGGAATTTCTTGGGTTCATTTGCAAATTAACTTGTTCCATCAGCCCCAAAATTTCATTTTCTGATTCCCTGGACTCTGGATTATTATTCGGAAAAGAAACAATAGTCATACTATCATTAATCGGATTAATTTGGCTTGCAGAGATATTCTGATTGATTTCATTATTAATCGAAGCCGCTTCTTCATTAACTCCAATATTTAAGCTTAATTCTCTGGAAGCTTGTTCATTATTGGCTAATGGATCATTAATCATAGGTTCATTAGAATTAGAAACAACAAAAGAATTGGAGTTTCCTTGGTTTTCATTGGATAAATTGATTCGAATCTGAAGAATATTACGTAATTCTGTATATCCAACCCTTGTTAAAGCTCTTTGATTATTGTTAATTTGCCTATTTGCAGGGTTTTCGAAACGAATTTCTTCATTGAGGATGTTTGGGTTATTGTTATTGTTTTCTTGTATAAGGTTATTATTGGGTTGAAGGTGAAGATTATTAATATTAAGACTATTAATATTCAGATTATTGTTATTGTTATTCAAATTCAATTCTCTATTGCCTATTATAACATAACCGTACATTACATCTTGATTATTAGAATGGAGTAAATATTGCGGAATATCTTAAAAAATTATAAAATCTAGTAGAAATTTGGAGTTGAACCTTTTCTTTTTGTGTAAAAGCCCAATGGAGCTAAACGAAAGGAACTTTCTGAGATGAATTCATCATAGATTTTATTCCAACCCTTTTGAATTTCGTTTTGATTTCAAAGTTTTGTTTTAAATTTTACTTGATAATGTATTAAAAATATGGTAGGTTTGTTGTTCTTCATGATTTTCTTCAGAATAATCCCCACACACCAGATATACCTTAATAATTTGATTAATAATTCAATAAAAGTAATCTTTACTCAGTATCTCGAACATCTAATTCATCACCTTCTTCAACATCCTTAATTCTATAAGAAAAAAAATAATTTTTTAACAAAATTAGCTTTGATTTAAGACTTTCGGGATTCGTTCCAAATCAAGTGATCTTTTTTCCGCTTATCATAATTCGATTGGGCATCCATAGTAGAACTTTGGTAAACCCACTTTTCGATTATTTGATCTAAAGCTTTGGAATACGTCATTTGAAAAGTCCTCAATGGCGTTCTGCATAAAGGACACCCCTTTAGAATAAATTAAAGAAAATTATTATTTTTTTTAAAATTTGGAAAAAAAACCGAAATGACAAAAAAGACATAAATTATCAAAAATTAAATTACCGTATTCAAAAGAAGCGTTTCCAAAAGGCATTGTTCGCAAAACGTGTGCCCACAAATCGTAGTATTAGCTGCAATGATAGTATCCATACAAATTGGGCACGTTAACTCATTGGTTTCTTGCAGGAAAGTCTTTAAGGAAATAGCTTTATTCATGTCTATTTGATGTCAAAAAAAACAATAAAACCATTGATTTTTTTTTATTTTACTGGTCAATCGTTTTTTATATGAAGTTTGAATATTTTCAGCTGAAATGTTAGGTTCTCTTCTTCTTTTCAAAAGAATTTGCTTTTCTATTTCAGATTTCTTTATCCTGTCAAAATGCAATTGATCTTCTTTGACAGCGACTGAAAATAATGGGTTTTTGGGCAATTCCATTTGTTGTTCTATTTTTTCCTCTTCTAACGCCTTGTTTTTGTTGTTTGAAAATAAGGAAAACATAGAATTTTTGATATTAGTGAACATTTTCTTTGAACGAAGGAAAGGTTTTGATTGTTAAAAAAGAGAAAAAGAAGAAGAAAATGAAAATTACCATTCAAATTTTGTCACAAACTCGAGCAATATTTTTTAAAAAATTATATATTCTTATAGAAAATAGTTTTCACGAAGTTTTTAAATTATAAAAAATAATAAAAATCAAGAGCTGATTAATTTTTTTTTTTAATTTTTGGAAATATCGATTATTTTATAATTTGGTCTTCCTAAAAAGCAGAAAATTCTTTTTTTTAGAAGCTCTTTAATTATTTTTTAAAAGATTCTCATCATCTTCTCCTAAAATAAACTTTTTTATTGACAAATTTTTAAATTTTTTTGTTTTCCCCTAAAAAAAATAATTAAAAATTAACAAACTTTTTGCAAAGAAAAAACAAACTTCTAAACAAATTTTTTCCCAAAACGATAAATTTTTCTCTTCAATAAATTTGTTTAATATATTACAAATACCAGTTTTATTATAATAAATGTTTATTTTCCCCATTCGCATAAAAACTTTCCATTATTTCATTTATAAATAGTTCACTTCCTTATAATTGATTTGTTGTTTGTATTATTTCATTAGATGTAGGAGTGTTAAATTCGCTTTCATTTAAGATATTTTTAATTTCTTCATCACTTAATAGTCCTATAAACAATTTTTTCCCATTAAATTTCTATTAAAAAAAACCTGGAGGAACATCATTTTCTTCAATCAGAAGACTTACGCTTTCTGATTGATATGTTGTGTCGTCATTTGTTCTATTTAAAGAAGAAAGAATATAATAGAAAGGGAAATTCTCTTTAAGGTTTTCGAGCACCCTAGGATTGAAACAAGAAAAAAAGTTTTCTTTTATTTTGGAGAACCCGAAATAATTTCCCATTTTTAAAAATTTAGGAGTTTTTCACAAATTATTAATGCAAATAAATTTTCATATTGTATTTTATTTGTTTTTTTTTAAAAAAAAACTAAGTATTAATTATAACAATTTATTAATTTTTGTGGTGTAAATAATTATGAACCCAAACTATATAATAATTTTTCTATTGCAATAGCCTGCATTTGAATCATGAGAATCTCTGCTTCTCCCCTTGAATGCTCTTCTCTTTTAACCCCTGATTTCTTATGTTCTGGCGATTGTCCAAACGATTCTTTTCAAAAAAAAAATTAATAAAAACTAAGCCCAAAAAAAATTAATAACCATTTGAATAAAGAAGATCATTTTCTTCATATTTTTCATTAGAATTTTTAAAAGATCTCAATTCTTCTGAGTATTTTTTATTAACTAAATTAACATTCTGCATTTCCTCGTTCAATTTATTGACTGAGGTCTTCAAATCCCGATTTTCAGAGCTTAAAGAATCGATTATAATCGTCATTTCATCTAAATCTTGATGGGGTTTATTTGAGTCTTTTGAATGTTCTTTTACCGCACTATCATATTTCCCTAATTCTTTATTGATGTTCTATTATATTTCAAAAGAAAAAAATAAACATCTCTTTTAAATTGTTATTATAAACTTCTAATTCTTCTTTAAGGGAATTATGATCTTTGTTCCACTCATTTATTTTATTGTTTATGGAGACCGACTTGATATAATTGTCTTCTAATATTGATTTAGCCACATCCTCATAATTTTTTGAGTTTATTGAAGTGATCGAGTTTTTATTCTCTTCTAATACACCCAATAACCATTTCAAATCTTGATATAGTATCATTGTGCCTGAAATCTTTTATGTTTTATTTAGAACTTGTTATTTATAAAATTTTATATTTTGGAGTTTTGTAAAATTTAACAATTTGTTTGAATTAAGAAAAAATACTTTTGATTTCAAATTTTCGAGATAATCATAGCATTTTTCTCGCAATTCATTGGTTGAAACTTCCATTTTCTGAAAAAAATCCTTTTGTGTTTCTTTCAGATATTTCTCTATGATCAACCGGTTTTTTTCTTCGAGTTCATAGTTTTTATACTTTGTAAAGAGTAAAATCATATTGGATAATAGCTGGATTTCGGTTAAATTATTGAAATTTGTATTGATATTCAGTTTTTCTACGTTGTTATTTTTGATTAATTCAAGCAAATTTTTGTTCTCGCTTTCAAATTCATTTTTTTCATTGTTAATTTTATCTATAATTTGTAATAATTCTTGGTTTTCATTGGCCAAAACATCAATATTTTTCTTTTTTATATAAATAAAATCAAAAAAATTACAATAAAATTAACGAACTTCATGATTTTTTAGATCTTTTTCTGAAGAGTTCTTGGTTTTTTCTTTAGGAATTGACTCTAATTTCTCTAACAATAAATTATATTGCGATTTCCATTTGGTCAGTTCTTTTTGCGATTCTGTTAATAGGTTATTTAAATGATCATTTTGCATTGTGTTGGCTTTGGTTGAATAGTTGCTCTGTTTGTCACTAAGCCTCAAATCTTTGTTTTCTTTGATTATTTCTTGTTTTTCTTCAATTAGTTTCAAAATTTTCTCTTGGCTTTTGCTTTAATTTGAACGATATAGCATGAAAATGAACAAAAAAAATAGATAAAGAACCTTAAATCTTTCTTTAATTCATTTATTCTACTTTGATACTTTTGTTCTAAGCTTTGAAAATCAATAGTATTGATATTCTTCCTTCTCAATAACTGTTCATTTTCAGTGAGGAGCTGTTTCGAATGGATATCTCTTTCATTCATATTATTAATAACATTCGATGAAATCCTGCTGAATTCTTTTCTCAATTCTTCCATTTTCACCTTCAAACCCCAGTTCTCATTCTTTAAATCCTTATATTCTTCATTGCTCACCCTTTAAAAATCTTAATTTATCATAAATTTCATTTATAAACCTTTTTATAACTGAATCATTCTCTTTGAAAGGTGATCTTATTTTCTTTTGTTTTTGAAATAAATCATTTTCTTTTTCAAATTTTCTTGAACTCTGGTCTTTATTATATTCATTTTCATTTGAAATATTCTTAAAAGGTGATGAATTCTGTGAACTGTTCAATCTTTTTGTTTCAAAAACATTTGTAGTATTTGTTCTACCCTCTTCAAAAGACTTTTCATCATCATTATAATCATAAATTGAAAAAGATTGGAGAAATAAAATATTATTATCTAAGGTTTTATTGATCTTATCATAAATTTCTTCCAGGTTTATCACAAAATTTTGTTTCATTTGTTCGGTTTTAAATAGGATTTTCTCATATTCAACATCATCATTGATAATCTGCCACAAATTTCTTTTTAAATTAAGAAACATATCGTTGAATTGGCTTAGTTTTTCTAAACAAAGCTTCAGATTCTTTGTAGAACTCTCTTCAGTTTCTTTTTTCTTCAAAAGAAAAGGCTCGGGAGAGACTTTTAATTTCTCATAATCATTAATCATTTGTTTCATATTTTTTATTTTATTCATGTTTTCATATTGTTTCTTCTTACTTTTCAATAAAGCATTTTCAAGTTCCTCATATAAGAATTGTATCAGGATTTTCAATAAAAAAGGATCTTCTTCAGCCAGAAAATCATAGTATTCACCTTTTTTCAAAGAAATTTTGTGGGATAAAAAAGCTTTAATTTGTGTGAGGTCGAAGGTGGGAATGGTTTTTTGCTGCTTGTAATCGTCGATTTTCTTTAAAATATCTTTTGTTAGATATCGGAATTTGTTTTTGAAAGAGATTTCGGCGCTGTAATTGAGGGAGTTTGAAGTGAGGGAGGATTTTGATTGCAAGGGACTTTTGAAGTCAGAGTGGGAATAAGTTTTATTGAGCATTTTTTTAACGAAATAATTTGGTTTTTAGGAAATTTTTGTTAAATTTTAATGAGAGTTATCAATTTTTTTAAAAAAATTATGAAAAAAATGATAATTTAGAAAATGAGCTTACTTAGTTCATAATTTTTGACCTCAAAAAATAAAAAACCTTCTCATTTAAAGAGAAAAGACAGAGTCTTTTTTTTAAATAAAACTAACAAAATTTCTCATAGATCTTAAATTAATAATGAAATTACTTTTGTTTCTATCATAAAGGAACTTTAAAATTCTTAATTATTAACATATTTATAATTGATCTTGTAATCATGTGTCCCGATTTCTCTGAAATAAATATTTTGATTACTTCGGGTCAGATCAATAGTCAACTTTATGAATTTCGCATCAGCAGGAATAAAATCTGCAGGGATATAAGTGGCCATATATCTGTTATAAATTTTGCTGTTATAATGCACAGCAAAAGGATTGTTATAACTGGTTCTAAATCTCTCAACTATTTCATTGTTCACTTTCACATCACCATGCATGGTGCCGACCGAATTATTATTATGTTCAATGATATATAAGATCTTATTTTGGTTTGAAGGAACCACTGGGACGTAAAGCTCACTTATTTTTCCAAATGGAATGCCACCCAATTGATCATTTTGCCAATTATCGCTATCCCAAAGAAGAGGAGTTCCTTCGTTAATTTGCCAAAAGTATGCAATTGCAGAGTTTTTCGCATGATTCCAAAGATTATATCCAAAAGCAATCCCTGAAATCCAATTATCCGTTTCACGCTCTGAATAGACCATAGTATCACCCGCAAAATATAGTGGAATTGGACACCAAACATGCAGAGACGTGTACCTATCTATTCCCCCACCATCCGGAGAAATTTCATTCAAATTTCTGAATCCACATACATAGATGGCCACTTTTTTATCAGTATAATTATTGGAAACAACTCTAAACGCTTGATATCTATCATTGAGGACTCTGATCCATAAAACATTATATTCTGATGGAACATGGACTAATAAACCATTATCATTTATTTGAATCCCTAAACCTATACGTAAGATATTTTCTCCATTCCATTTATTCTTTGAAAAAGTCCCTTCATCCCATCCGGGTGGAGAACCAATTTTTTCAATGATCTTTTGTTGCAACGCAGTGAAAATTTGATGATAAATGACACAATCTCTATACATATAATTTTGGAGATTTATGCCATCAACTATAGGGATTTGAGTGGAGACTTTTTGATTAAGATCGGTATTTTTATTTAATAATTCAGTGATCTGGTTTTTTAATTCTTTAATTTGTGAATTTAAAGAATTATTTGAATTAGTGATTTTTTCTTCATATTCTCTTAGCTTTGAGTCTTGATCAGAATTAGTGTTATTTATATCCTGCGAAGCATTAAGTTGCTTGTACAATTGTCCCTCATAAATCTTTCTTTCCACTTTAAAATCTATCATTATACCTAGAATTTGTTTCATCTCTTTATTTAAGGAGACTGTACCAGAAAAACCCAATATCCCAACGATAAAAGCTGGTATGAAAAGCAAAACCTGAATCATGATGATTATTCTCAAGAACAAAATTTGCTTCTGAATTTTTTTAAAATCAGTTGGTTGGTAAATCATTTATAAATTGTTAAAAACAAGGAAGAAAATGCGTTTATATTAAATTTAGGTTCAAAAAAAATTCTAGAGATTTTTTTTATATATCTCGAAAGGTTACTAACATTTGCAGTAGATAAAACATTAGAAATTTAATTTATTTCTGGTTTAAATTAGACAAAAATTTAAATTTCAACCATAGTGAACAAAAATTTTCATTTTAAAATACTTTTAAGAAAAAAAAATTCTCTAAGAAATTCTAATTAAATTTTTTTTTTCAATTTTAATGTTATTGTTTTAAATACAATGAGATCAGGCAAAATGAACTAGAAATTAAACCCCTTTTTTTTAATTTAAGAATTTTCAAATTTTTTTAAATATCCTGTTTTTCTCTTTCTTGGCCTTGATTTTTCATTTTAAATCATGTGAAATTATTTGTGAGTTTTGTTTTGAATTAATTATTCATTTTTTATTATTTATATAAAATCTGGAATTTCCAGCAAAAATAACTCAATTGAACTCAATTCCATCTTTAATTCTAGTTTATTTTTTTGCAATGGAAAGCTTTATTGTCTTTTTTCTTCAAAAGAAAGGTTAGGTGACCTTTGATTTCTTGCGCTTTATTTAATGTTTTTCAAATTTTTTTTCTTGCTAGGACTGATTTTCATTTCTGATAATCTCGATTTTCTTTATTTATTTTTTTTGTCAGGCATCAAATTTGTTTTCTAAATTTATTTTGCCATTGTATTGTAATTGAGGTAGTTTAAGGGGGAAAGTTTTATTGAGTATTTTTTACCTGATTTAGCATTTTAATTCCTCATTTCTTTAAATTTCAAATGTTTATTTTATTAATTAAAAAAAAAATTCACATTTTTTTTCTTTCATTAAATGTAATTGATAAAGCTGAAAAACCATTTGTTAAAGAGTGAAATGACGAGCAACTGAGAATGGAATTATGCTTTGACTAAAGAAAAAATTAAAGTTTCAACATTTGCAAAGCCATTATTGAGGTGAAAAAACAAAGAATAAAATGAGGCAAGGAATAAATGAATATTTGATTAGAGAGATTATTAAGCATGTTAGCCCTTTAATTAGAGATATTAGAGATCCAAGTTTTTGGCTTCTAAAAAAATCATCCAAAAAAAAGCCATCAATCAAAAAAATTCATTTAAAATAGAAAACAATTCAAAAAAAATAAAAATATTTCATCAAAAATCTATTTTTTCAACAATAAAAAAAAATGAAAATTTGTGAAACATGCCACGTTAACAAAGCTTTCATCCTTCGTCCAAAGACCCGCAAGGCAATCTGCAAGACTTGTTTCTTCTCAGTTTTTGAAGAAGAGATTCACTTTACAATCTTGACCAACAAGCTTTTCAACCCAGGGGATAAAGTGGCAATCGGTGCTTCTGGTGGCAAAGATTCAACAGTATTAGCCCATTTACTCAATCATTTAAACAAGAAATATAACTATGGCTTAGAGTTATTTCTCTTATCAATAGATGAAGGCATAACAGGTTATAGAGATGATTCATTAGAAACTGTAAAGAAAAATCAAATAAGCTATGGTTTACCATTGAAGATCCTCTCATATAAAGATCTTTATGGATGGACTATGGATCAAATCGTAAAGGAAATCGGTTTGACAAATAACTGTACTTTTTGTGGAGTTTTTAGAAGACAGGCTTTAGATAGAGGTGCCACTCTATTAGGTGCTAATAAGATAGTAACAGGACATAATGCTGATGATATTGCTGAGACTGTTCTGATGAATATCATGAGAGGAGATTACTTTAGATTGGGTAAATCGGTGGATATTATGACTGGCAGTGATGGTGATAACATCCCAAGATGTAAACCTTTTAAATACACATATGAGAAAGAAATCGTTATGTATGCCTATCATAAAAAACTGGATTATTTTTCGACAGAATGCAAATATTCGCCTAATGCTTATAGAGGGTATGTGAGAGAATTGATCAAAGATTTAGAGATTATTAGGCCTAGTAGCATTATTGATATTATTCACTCAGGGGAACAGATTAAATTGAAGAAGGAAACGAAATTACCTCAGAAGATGAAGTGTGGGAGATGTGGGTATATTGCTAGTAATAAACTGTGCAAAGCTTGTGTTTTGCTGGAGGGGTTGAATAAAAATAAAGCGAAAATTAGCTTGGAGTTAGAAGAAGAGAAGAAATTTTAATAAAATTTGATTAAATTCATAAGAATCTGTTGAGATTTCGATAGCTAATTTAATTATTGAATGTTTATTTAATAAAAATTTAGTCTTTGTTATTTTTTTCGTTTTTTGTTAATTTTTAGTTTTGAGAAAATGACAAACAAAAAACATTTTTTTATTTTTTTTATTGTTGAAGAGAATTGTTTATAAATTTTAAAAAACTCAACAAAAAAACAAGAAGGAAATTAAAATATGATGTTTAGTTGAGGTTTTTTAACGAAAATACACTCAAATATTAAATCAAGTGCTTATATAAATCGAACTTATAAGTTAAACTCCCCAACACTCTCTTTGACTTCTTTTTTACTCATCCTTTACAAAAACAAACTTTAATAAAAACATAATTAAAAAACAAAATGATGGAACCTTTTTGGTTTTTTTCTCGCTGACTTTTCCAGGACTAGGGTCTGTTTTTTTTTTGGTAACACCCTTTTTGTCTCCTCCTTTAGACTCATATTCAGCCTTTTCCTTTTCATATCTGGCTTTATCAGCTAGTGCCAAATCCTGAAAAGGTTTTTTATCCTTTTCACCCATATTGTTCCAGTCTTCACCCATTTTGGAAATGACTTCTTTGTGGGCCAGATTTGGATTGTTGTCTTTGAATTCCTTTTGTTTTCTTTGAACGAAGAACAAAAAGGCTGTCAATCCACGCTTTGGAGCGTTTGGATCTTTCACTTTCTTTATTTTTTTGACCTTCTTTTCTTTTGCTGCTATTGATTTAAACAAGAATTAATGAACAAATGCTATAATAAAGAAATTTACGGGCTTGGGCTTTGCCTTTGGCTGCTGCTTGTTTGGGCATTGAGAAATATAATGAATTTTGAGCGGTTTTGTAGGTTTTTTTAGTTTGATTTGGAAATAGCTTTGGCTTATATAGGAGTTTGATGTCTAATTTTCTATATTAAATTATTGATCTTGAATTTAATTGGACTAAATATGAAAAAAATAGATTCCTTTATTTGATTTTGAAAAAAATTTCAAAATACAAGCAAAAAATTTGAAATTTATTAAATAAAAAAAAAATTTTTTGCACTAAATACAATAGCCAAAATTTTTTTAATTTCTTTTTTTAAAAGT
>JFJP01005689.1_pt1 | contig 14150 bp, 12 predicted proteins | sample 431651 | NCBI WGS metagenome assembly JFJP01 (sample SAMN02602958, study PRJNA72255) | Microbial mat metagenome, whole genome shotgun sequencing project. | biome: fresh water; feature: sink hole; material: water; isolation source: purple microbial (photo- and chemosynthetic) mats found in... | reverse complement strand
GCCAGCGGGTCAAGGTCCGCCGGCTTGTGCAACAGCAAAGTGACCGGTGCGCTCAGGTTCAGGCCGCGCAAGGGTTCGACACTGACCTGCTCGCCCTGCACCCGCTGCATGGGTTGCTCGGCCAGCACCCCATCCACCCGTACCAGACCGGCGGCAATCGCCAGTTCGGCCTCACTGCGTGAGCAGCCTGCCAGTTGCATCACCCGCTTGGACAGGCGCTCGCCGGCCGAGTTGGCAGCGTGCTGCGCCACCCGGGCGCCGCCCCGGTCAACAAGGCCGCTTGCGCGGGGGCTGGCATCGGGGGGCGCGGGCCGGCGGGAGGGAGGGTGTGCCATGGTCAGCCATGTTAACTTGCATGAATCGAATTCACCCCATCGCATGAAACCGTGTCGTCATCGCGAGGCCGAAGGCCGTGGCGATCCAGGTACGCCAAAACCCTGGATTGCTTCGCGTTGCCCGCAATGACGGGCGTGTTTCACGTTAGCCGCCTGGTCCCGTGGCTGGCCCCAGGGCTGTCTCGATGTCGGCCCAGCACTGCGGGTCGATACGGTAGAGCAGACGCAGTTGCTGGTACAGCGCCGGGTGTTGCTCTAGCATTTGACGCGGCTGTTCAAAAAAAACCTCGCTGGCCACGGCAAAGAACTCGGCCGGATCGGTGGCCGCGTAGTCGCACAGCAGCGCAGGTGCGCCGCGTGTGACACGGGCCTGCAAGGTGCGAAATTCGTCGCCCAGAACTGCCGCCCACTGTTGCCGGCTCATGCCCGGTGCCAGCGCCGGCGCGCCATTGGTCTGGCCGGTTTGAGCGTCAAGCTGGTGTGCAAACTCGTGAATCGCCACGTTTTGGCCATCGTCGCACAGGCGGGCACCGTGTTGCGTATCGGCCCAGGACAGCACCACCTGGCCCTGCGACCACGACTCGCCAGCCAGCACGGCGCGGGTCTGGTGTGCCACGCCGACGGCGTCGGTGTGATCCCGCTGCACGACAAAACTGTCCGGGTACAGCAAGACCTGGCGCAGACCCGGGTAGTGTCCATCGGGCTGATTCAGCAGCAACAGGGCAGCGTGCGCGGCCACGCTCAGGCGCATCTCATCGCTTACCTCCAAGCCCTGGCAGCCGAAAATGCGGGTGTTCGCCAGAAATACCTGGACATGGCCCCGGAGCTGGCGTTGCAGATCCGTCGGCAAGCGGCGGTACAGCGGCACCTGCTGGCGCAACAGGCGGCGCCAGGCCAGCGGCATTGGCGTGCGGCGCAAGCGCAAGCGGCGCCTGCGTTGCCACCAGGGCTGGCCGATAAACCAGCCCACCAGCAACAGACCAAGGGCAGTGATGAACAGGGCAGGCATGGCGGCAAAGTCGGGCAGTCAGGTCAGAATTGTGCGGACGAACCAGGCAGATGGGACGCTTGGAGCCGATTTCAAGCCGGCCAGCCCCGCCCCCAGCGTCCGACCATGACCAGGAAGAAAATAGGCTCCAACGCTTGTCAATAAAGCGTCAATAGCTATCAAATAAGGTGCATCAGGCCAGCCCGCCCTCGATCCGCTGCAGGTGCGCCAGCAGCGAGCGCTTGGCCACCGGCCACATGCGCTCGGGCACATCGGCATACACCTGCGCCAACCAGTCGTCCACCGTGCCGTGTGGCAAGGCTTGCATGGCCGCCACCAGTTTGGCCTCGCGCGCCAGTCGGTGCGCCTTGAGCCGATGGATCACGCCCAATGCCTCGTCGCCGGGCCCACCCAGCACATGGCCGTGGGCCGGCAGGATGTAGCGGATGTTGTGTTCCGCGCAGGCGCCTGCCAGCAAGTCCAGCGAGTTCAGGTAATCGTCCATGTGGCCGTCCGGCGGGTCGATCACCGTGGTGCTGCCGTTCAGAATGTGGTCACCAGAAAACAGCAGACCGTCTTGCAGCAGCAGCAAACAGACATGGTTGGCGGCGTGACCTGGCGTGTGCAAGACCAGCAGGCTGTGCCCGATCTCATGGGCCAAATCGGCCTCCAGGCCATGTGGGGCAAGCGTCAACAGCTCCAGATGTTGTAGCGCGCGGTCGGGCGTGAAGCTGCTGTGCGCGCGTGCTGTGCTGGCGCTGGGTCGGCCCAGCACCGGCACCCCGGCAGCGCAGCGTGCCTGCAAGGGGCGCGCCCCAGGGGAGTGATCCGGGTGCGAATGGGTGCAGATGATCATGCGGATGTCGCCGCCGCAGGCGCGCCAGATCTGCTCCAGATGCTCGTCATCGGCCGGGCCGGGGTCGATCACCGCATAGCCGCAGCGGGCGTCGCCCACCACATAGCTGTTGGTGCCGGGGCCGGTCATGGCGCCAGGGTTGGGCGCGGTCAGGCGTTGCACGTTTTTCAGCAGGGGCACCGGCTGCTGGCTTTGCCAGTCCAGCGCGTGGGCGATCTGGCCGTCCGGGCAGACCAGTGCCAACTCACCAAACGGCGGCTCGTGCTCCATGTAGCGCGCCTCGCGGCCACCGAGCAAGCCGGTGCGCGGGCAACTCGTCCACAAAGGCTCATCGCTGCTGGCACACAAGTCCAGCACGGCACTGACGTGCTCAAAGCGCTGCAGAAACTCCAGCGTCCGGATGGTCGGAAAAATCATGAAAAAGCGGCCCGCCTGGTGGCGCGCCAGCGCATCGCCCGGCCGCACCCAGACCGGCTCGAACTGCTCGGTCTCATCAGCCACCGGGGTCTGGCGTGCCGGCATGGCCGCCACCAGGAACGGCACGTCAAAGCGCTTGCTGATGTCGCGATCGGTGATCCAGCGCGCCAGCACAAACACCGCGTCGGCGGCCAGGCTCAGTCCGCGCGCCGCGCACTGCCCGGCCAGCGCCTGCTGGCGCTGCAGCGCATCGATGTCGTCCTGGTCGGCCCAGCGCCCGTCCGGGTGTCGCGCCAGCAGCACGCCGAGCTCCTCAAAGCTCTCGCGGATGGCAGCGATGGCCTGGGTCAACACCAGGTCGCTCTGGTTGCTGCGCCGACTGGCCAGGGCGTGACAGCAGGCATCGTCGGCGTCGATGCCGCCACCCGGAAACACGTAGGCGCCCGGACAGAAGCTGGCGTTGGCCGAGCGCCGCGTCATCAGCACCTCCAGGCCCTGGTCAGTGTCGCGCAACAGCAACACGGTGGCAGCGGGTCGGGTGGCCACCGGTGGCCGGGCGGGGTGCAGGAGTTGGCTGGGGCGTGGCATGGCTGGATTATCCAGGCTGTCAGGATGCCTGCAGACCGCCGGGCCGTGGGTTGCATAATTGACGCATGCGAATTCCGTTTACCAAGATGCAAGGCGCCGGCAACGATTTTGTGGTGCTTGACGAGACGCGCGGGCACTTTGGCCTGTCGCCCGCCCAGTACCGCTGGCTGGCGGATCGGCATCTGGGTGTGGGGGCGGATCAGATTCTGTGCGTTCGTGCCAGCCCTGGGCCTGGCATCGACTTTTCTTACGTCATCCACAACGCCGATGGCAACGAGGTGGAACACTGCGGCAACGGCGCGCGCTGCTTTCTGGTCTTTGTGCGCGAGCAGGGCCTGAGCGCGCGCACCTGCGTGACGGTGCAGACCATGAACCGCGTGCTGCAATTGCGTTGGCACAGCGATGGCCGGGTCACGGTGGACATGCAGCCCCCTGACTTCGTGCCCGAGCACCTGCCCTTTGTCGCTGGCGCGCTGCAGCCCCGGCCCACAGATTCATGGCATTTATGGCCTCTCGCGCTTGATGACAAAGCGCTGCCAGCTACTGTTAATGTAGCACTGGTGTCGATGGGCAACCCGCACGCTGTGCTGCGCGTGGACGACCTGGACGGCGCCCCGGTGGCCACTCTGGGCCCGGCGGTGCAGCGCCTGGCTGCGTTCGAGCGTGGTGTCAATGTGGGCTTCATGCAGGTGCACTCGCGCCAGCGCATCGGCCTGCGCGTGTTCGAGCGCGGTGCCGGCGAGACGCTGGCCTGTGGCACCGGCGCCTGCGCGGCGGTGGTGGCTGGCATCCGGCTCGGTTGGCTCGATGCCGAGGTTGATGTGCTGCAGCGCGGGGGCGTGCTGACCATCGCCTGGGCCGGTGGCAACAGCCCGGTATTGCTGACTGGCCCGGCGCGCACTGTGTTCACTGGCCAGGTGGACCTGCCAGAACCCGCCGAGCTGGACTGACTCGCCCCCCTTTTTTCGTGTCACCCGTATTCCCGCCTCACCTGGATCTTCACATGCCCCACACTGCACCTGCGGCCAATGCCATTGGCAGCCCGATCACCGAAGACGACATCGCCGATTACCTGGCCAACACGCCCGAGTTTTTCGAGCGACACGCGCAATTGCTGGCCAGCGTGCAACTGGCCAGCCCGCACAGTCCGCGCACCGTCAGCCTGCAGGAGCGCCAGGCGGCGCTGTTACGCGACAAGATTCGCATGCTGGAGCAGCGCATCATGGACATGATCCGCAATGTCAACGAAAACATGGTGCTGGCCGACAAGCTGTTGCTCTGGACCCGCTCACTCATGCTCAACACCGATGAGCTGGCGCTGCCGCAGCTCATTGCCGACGAGATTGCCGACCAGTTTTCGGTGCCGCAGGTCGGCATCAAGGTCTGGGGCGTGGCGCCGTGCTATGCCGGGCAGGCGTTTGCCCAGGGCGTGAGCGAGGATGCGCGCTCGTTTGCGACTTCACTGACTGAGCCGTTTTGTGGCGTCAACACCGGGCTGGAGGCGATTGGCTGGCTGCCCGAGCCACAAGCGGCCGTGTCGCTGGCGATCTTGCCGCTGCGCCCGGTGGCCGCTTCGGGCTTGGCTGCTGGTGCGGCGCTGCCGCCGGCGTTCGGCTTGCTGGTGCTGGCCTCGCCCGATGCGCACCGTTTCACCAGCAGCATGGGCACCGATTTTCTGGCGCGCATTGCCGAATTGGCCAGTGCGGCTTTGACGCGCTTGCGCTAACGGGTCTGCGCGGCCGCCATGATGGACGATTCCGGCACCGCATCGGCTGCGCTGGTCCAGCGCTATCTGGACCATGTGCGGTTTGAGAAGCGTCTGGCCGAGCGCACCGTGCTGCTGTACACGCTGGATTTGCAAAAGCTCGCACAGCAGGCGCAGGCCGCCGGTGTGGCGCTGGCGCAGGTGCAAAGCAGCCACATCCGGCGTTGGGTGGCACAGATGCACTCCGGCGGGCGCAGCGCACGGGGCATTGCGCTGATTTTGTCGGGCTGGCGTGGCTTTTATGCCTGGTTGGGGCGCGAAGGCGGTGTGCCCAGCAATCCGGTGCAGGATGTGCGTGCGCCCAAGGCCGCGCGTCCGTTGCCCAAGGCGCTTGGGGTGGACGAAGCGGTGCAACTGGCTGGCTACCGCGACGACGCAGGCGACGCCTGGTTGCAGGCGCGCGATGCGGCCATGGTCGAGCTGCTCTACGGCGGCGGCTTGCGCCTGGCCGAGTTGACCGGGCTGGATGTGCAGGCCAGCAAGCAGGCGCGCGGCTGGGTCGATCTGCAAGCCGGACTGGCCCATGTGCTGGGCAAAGGCAGCAAGCGACGCATCGTGCCGGTGGGCGCACAGGCGGTGCTCGCCTTGCAAGCCTGGCTGGCGCTGCGCAACCAGGGCGGCCTGCCGGCGCAGGCGCAGCCGGCCTTGTTCATTGGCCAGCGCGGCACCCGCCTGTCGCCGCGCTCGGTCTGGGCGCGGCTGCGGGCTCGCAGCCTGCAGGCCGGCCTGGCCAGCCCGGTGCACCCGCATATGCTGCGGCACTCGTGCGCCAGCCATGTGCTGCAGTCCAGCAGTGACTTGCGCGGCGTGCAGGAGCTGCTGGGGCATGCCAGCATCAGCAGCACCCAGATCTACACCCGGCTGGACTACGCCCACCTGGCCAAAACCTACGATGCAGCGCACCCGCGTGCGCACCTCAAGCCGGGCGGTTCAACATAGGTTCAAAATAGCGGCTTTCTACATTCTGAATGGTGAGTGACATATGCAAAAGCAAATCAGTGTGACGCTGGACAAGGGTCAGGAGTTTTCTTTTCACGTTCCAGATGGCTCACCCATGGCACATGACGCGGCGCGGGCCTGGCTTGACAAGCAATTCATCGCGCTGGAGTGCGAGCCCCTGCGTGCCAGCGGCAAGGTGTTGACCGCCGACAAGATCCTGGTGGTGACACAGGCCGCCGGTGCCGGGCTGCTGGCCGACTCCGCCTGGTCGGCCGAGTATGTGGCGGCGGTCAGTGCCGCGCTGGGCAAACCAATGATCCGGGTCGATGTGCCGTCGATGGCGATCACTTACTGAGCGATGACCTGCGTGCCCGCGCCGTCTGCGTTGTTGCGCTGCACGGCATGAAGACCCTGCGCCTGCATCCTGGCAAAGAGCGTTCGCTGCTGCGCCGGCACCCCTGGATTTTTGAGTCGGCCATCGCGCGCGGGGGGGCTGATGCCGGCGAGACGGTGCGCATCGAGTCGGCCGAGGGGCAGTTTCTGGCCTGGGCTGCCTACAGCCCGCAATCCAAAATCCGGGCACGGGTCTGGAGTTTCGTCCAGGAGCAGCGTATTGACGCTGCTTTTTTTGTAGCTGCTTGCGCAGCATCCATAAGCGCTAGAGGCCGATTTGATATTCAAAGCAACGGAGTGCGTCTGGTGCACGGCGAGTCCGACGGCCTGCCCGGCTTGATCGTTGATCGCTATGGCGACACACTGGTTGTTCAGTTTGGCAGCAGTGGTGTCGAACGCTGGAAAGAAGTCATCGCCGATGCCCTGCTGGCCGGCACCGGTCTGAGTCAGCTCTATGAGCGCAGTGACGCCAGCAGTCGTGCGCTGGAGGGTTTGGCGCCGCGCTGTGGCTGGCTGCGCGGCACTGGCGCGGTCGATCTGCTGCTGCAAGAGCATGGCTGGACGCTTGAGCTGAATGTGGCGCAGGGACACAAGACCGGCTTTTACCTGGATCAGCGCGACAACCGTCAGCGCCTGGCGCTGGACACGCGCCGCCTGCACTATGGCCAGGTGCTCAACTGCTATTGTTATAGCGGCGGCTTTACCATCGCTGCGCTGATGGGGGGTGCCACGCATGTCACCTCGATCGATTCCAGCGCGCCGGCACTGGCGTTGGCGTGCGCCAACCTGGCGCGCAATGGCTTGGACCCAGGCCGGGCCACTTTTCTGGATGCTGATGTGAACGCATCGCTGCGGTCCTTTGTCGAACAGGGGCGGCGTTTTGATGCCATCGTGCTCGACCCGCCCAAGCTGGCTCCCACCGTGGCCCACGCCGATCGCGCTGCCCGCGCCTACAAGGACATCAACCGGCTGGCCTTCAAACTGCTGGCGCCCGGGGGCGTGTTGTACACCTACAGTTGTTCGGGCGGCATCAGCGCCGACCTGTTTCACAAGATCGTGGCCTCTGCCGGCAGCGACGCCGGGGTTGATGGCTACATCCTTGACCGGCTGGGGGCTGCACCCGACCATCCGATGACGCTCAGCTTTCCTGAGGGCGAGTACCTCAAGGGGCTTGTCGTGCAGCGCAAATAGCACAGTCATTAATCGTCGTTACACTCGCTGCCTTTCAACGCCCCGCACCCTCCATGAGTCTGATTCCTGCCACCATCCTGACCGGATTTCTTGGTGCCGGCAAAACCACCTTGCTCAAGCGCGTGCTGACTGAGGCGCACGGCCAGAAAATTGCCATCATCGAGAACGAATTTGGCGCAGAAAACATCGACAACGACATTCTGTTGACCGACGCCAACGAACAAATCATCCAGATGAGCAATGGCTGCATCTGTTGCACCATCCGCGAAGACCTGCGTCAGGCGCTGCAACTGTTGGCCAGTCAGCGCCGCCAGGGCTTGCTGCAGTTTGACCGTGTGGTGATCGAGACCACCGGCGTGGCAGATCCTGGCCCGGTGGCGCAGACGTTTTTCATGGACGACGAGGTGGCCGAGAGCTATCTGCTCGATTCGATTCTGACGCTGGTCGATGCCAAGCACGCCAACGCGCAGCTCGACAAGCGCCAGGAGGCGCGTCGGCAGGTTGGTTTTGCCGACCAGATCTTCATCAGCAAAGCCGACTTGGTAACGCCGCAAGAGACGACCGACCTGATGCACCGGCTCAAACACATGAATTCGCGCGCGCCACAAAAGGTGGTGCACTTTGGCGAGGTGGCCTTGAGCGATGTGTTTGATTTGCGCGGCTTCAACCTCAACACCAAGCTCGACATCGACCCCGATTTTCTGAAAGAAGATGCGTCTGAGCACGCGCACGACCATGCCGGCCATGACCATGGTCCGGGCGAGGCCTGCAACCACCCCGCGCATCAGCACGGGCATCATCACGCGCACGACGACGATGTGAAGAGCTTTGTGTTTCGCTCCGAGCGCGCGTTTGATCCGGCCCGGCTGGAAGACTTTCTGGGTGCGGTGGTGAATGTGTATGGCCCGCGCATGTTGCGCTACAAGGGTGTGTTGCATATGCAGGGGACCGACCGCAAGGTGATTTTTCAGGGAGTCCACCAGTTGATGGGCAGTGACCTCGGGCCGGCCTGGGGTGCGGACGAACAGCGCCTGAGCAAGATGGTGTTCATTGGCATCGACCTGCCACAGGACATCTTCATGCAGGGCCTGCAAAAGAGCCTGGTCTGACCCAGCCGGCGCGCGCGGAACAAAACCATGTTGGCGTCTCTTTTGCACATGATGGGCTTTCCCGTAGCCAAGCCTGTACACTCGCGCGCCGAAGAAAATGCGCCCGCACCAGTTCCGGCCCGTGCCACCGATCCGGAACCAACCGCCAGGAGACCTCGCGTGACAGCCAAAGCCCCCCCTTCCAAGGCCCACCCGGACCCCAGCGGCGCCGCGCACCGGGCCAGTCAGACCCCAACGGCTGCCAAGGCCAGCGCCAAACCGGCGAGCGCCCCGCCAGCACCCAAGGTGACTGGCAAGGCTGCGGCACCCGTCAAACACGCGGCCAAAGCACCGGCTGCGCCGGCAGGCGCTGCCCCGGCTCCCAAGGCCGCCTCGGCGGCCAAGCCCATTGCCAAGTCCATTGCCAAGTCGGCGTCTGCAGTGACGCCGGGTGTTGTGGCACCGCCACCCAGTGCGGCAGTGCCTGTTTCCAAGAAAAAGCAGCAAGAAGTGATCCTCAAAGCTCCCGTTGAACCCACCACCAAGCCGGCCCGGCCGGCGTCAAGCGCCGCCAAAACCGCAGCGCCAGCCCCAGTCGCCAGCCCCGCTGCTGCGGCCAGCGCACGCCCGGCCAGCACGACAGGCAGTCCGCAGTTCACCCCGCTGGGGGTGCCGGTGCGGTCTGGGCGGCCGTCCTCCCGATTGGCGCAGTTGACCGTGCCGTCGATGGCGCAGTCAGTGGCCTCGACCGCCGCCAAGTCCAGCTTCACCCAGATCGCACCGGTGCAACACATCACCCCCGCGCCCAACAACGCGGTGCGCAAGGATCCGGCGCTGGCCAACAACTGGAAGATCAAGCCCTTGCCGGATCTGACCGACGACGATGTGGTGTCCATGCCCGACAGCGAGTACATGAACGACACCCAGATGGCCTTCTTTCGGCTCAAGCTGGTCAATCTGCGCAACGGCATTCTGAGCAATGCCGGTGAAACCACCGAGCACTTGCGTGAAGACACAGTGGTGGTGCCCGACCCGGCAGATCGTGCCACCATCGAGGAAGAGCATGCGCTGGTGTTGCGCACACGCGACCGCGAACGCAAGCTGCTCAAGAAGATCGAGCAGTCGATCAACCGCATCGATGGCGGCGACTACGGCTATTGCGACGAAACCGGTGAGCCGATCGGTGTTGGCCGTCTGCTGGCGCGGCCAACGGCCACCCTGACGCTGGAGGCGCAGCAACGCCGTGAACTCAAGCAGAAGATGTTTGGTGACTGACGGCCCGGCAATCCAACACGATGATGGCAGGCGGACTCCACCGTGGCAACGCAAGACAATGGCTCTGGTTTGCTGTCCAAGGTAGCACGCTTTGTGCTCAACCCGACTGTGGATTGGGTTGATCTGGACAAGCCCGACAGCGCGCGCAAAGCCGACAGCAGCAAGGTGGCGCTCAAGCAGATGATTGAGCGCAAGCAGTACAACGATGCGGTGCGCAAGCGTGAGTTTGACAAGCTGCGCAGTCTGCGCCGCAACCCCGGGCGTGACACCGCGCCGGCGTCAATCGGGGCCTCGTCCTTTCAGGACAGTTGGGGCTATTCGGTGTTCGAGGAGCGTGCCAACACGCTCAAGAAAATCGACGAAATCGAAGCCCAGATGTCCAAGCAGTGGTGGAAGGCGCGCGACGGCGCTGGCGCTGGCGGCTTGGTCGGGCGTGAGCTCGGTGCACCAAACAGCGCAGCAGATGCCGAGGGCATGGGCATCGACAGCGCCTTTGCCACCACCATGCCAGCCGAGTTTCAGCCCGGTGAACATGATCCGCAAGAGGCCGCTCCCAGGTCCGTCCCGTCTCGCCCGCCGGCGCAGACTGTGGCAGCAGCATTCTCCACCTCGGTGCTGAGCGAGCCGCAAGGCAGCCCCGATGAGTCCGATGCGCAACTGGAAGAAGCGGCGATCCGCTTTGCCAATGGCGATGACGGTGGAGCGGAAACGGTGCTGCTGGCCGCACTGCAGACACCCGGTGCCGGCGATGCTGCGCTCAGAATGTGGGCCATAGCCTTGCTTGATTTGTACCGGGTCACGCAGCAACAAGCCAGTTTTGAGCGTGTCGCTGCCGACTTTGTGCAGCGCTTTGGCGCACCGGCGCCTGCTTGGCGCGAGCTCACCACCAGCAGCGCACCGGCTGCATTTCACCCAGCCGCGGGTGCCTCCCAGGTGCTGCATTGGGTCTGCCCGGCAGAGCTCGATGAGGCGGCCCTGGCCGAGTTGCGCGCTTGTCTGCCCGGTGACCAGGCCGCCTGCCATCTGGATTGGCATGCTGTCAAAAGCATCGACGAGGGCGCAGCAGAAACGCTGTCGCAAATCATGGCCGACTGGTGCGAGCAGTCGCTGCAACTGCAGTTGGATGGCATCGAGGCGCTCGACCATTTGTTGCGCCTGAACACACCCATGGGCGAGCGGCTGGTGGGGCCGTACTGGTGGCAGATGCGGCTGGATCTGGCCCGCATGTTGCACCTGCAAGACGAGTTTGAGCTGCTGGCGCTGGACTACTGTGTCACCTACGAAATGTCTCCGCCGACCTGGCGCGAAGCACGTTGTGTCTGTCTGGATCACCTCGGCACGGGCAATACCGGCGCTGGCATGTTGGGCAGCACTGCGGGCGAGGCGGCCTGGCAGTTGCGTCCCGATGGCGCTGGCAACTGGCAACTCGGTGGCGAGCTGCTGGGAGACGTGTCCGCCCTGCTGCAGGCGCTGCAGGCGGCGCTGGGCGCTCAGCGGCGTCTGTTGCTGCTGTGCGACGAGCTGGTCCGGGTTGACTTTTCGGCCGCCGGCAGCGTGCTGAACTGGCTGGCCAATGCGCAAACTCAAGGAGTGCGGCTGGAGCTGCACCAGGTGCCGGCTTTGGTGGCGGCGTTTTTCCAACTGATTGGCATTGGTGAGCACGCACGCATCGTCGTGCGCCAGCCCTAGTTTGACAAAGGCATTTATGGATCAATTTCACGGCACCACCATTCTCTGTGTGCGCCGCAGCACGCCCGAGGGGGTGCAGGTGGCCATCGGTGGCGACGGCCAGGTGACGCTGGGCAATGTGGTGGTCAAGGGCACGGCGCGCAAAGTGCGCAAACTGCACCATGGCAAGGTGTTGGCGGGCTTTGCCGGCGCCACAGCCGATGCGTTCACGCTGTTTGAGCGCTTTGAGGCCAAGCTCGAAAAGCACCAGGGGCATTTGACGCGGGCCGCCATCGAGCTGACCAAAGACTGGCGCACCGACCGGGTGCTGCGCCGCCTGGAGGCCATGCTGGCGGTGGCCGACACCACGGCCAGCCTGATCATTACCGGCAATGGCGATGTGCTGGAGCCCGAGCTGGGCATCGTGGCCATTGGCTCGGGTGGCTCGTTTGCCCAGGCCAGCGCCATCGCCCTGCTGCAACACACCGAACTGTCGGCCGCTGACATCGTGCGCCGATCGCTTGAAATTGCCGCTGGCATCTGCATTTACACCAACATGAACCACACAGTGGAAACGCTGTAAGCCACTGCCTGTCGATGGCCTTGTGCCAGCACGTTGCGGCCACCCCTTGGTTGACGCAGCACCCGCCAGCCGATTCCGACTTCACCAGACTCACACCATGTCCTCCCTGACCCCGCAACAAATCGTGATCGAACTCGACAAGCACATCGTAGGCCAGCAGCAAGCCAAGCGCGCCGTGGCCATTGCGCTGCGCAACCGTTGGCGCCGCCAGCAGGTCGAGCCTGGCCTGCGTGGCGAGATCACACCAAAGAACATCCTGATGATCGGCCCCACCGGCGTCGGCAAGACCGAAATTGCGCGCCGGCTCGCGCGTCTGGCCGACGCGCCCTTCATCAAGGTCGAGGCGACCAAGTTCACCGAGGTGGGTTATGTCGGCAAGGATGTGGACGCCATCATTCGTGACCTGGCCGATATCGCAGTCAAGCAAACCCGTGCGGCGGCCAAGCAACAGGTGCATGACCGGGCGCAGGACGTGGCCGAAGACCGGGTGCTTGACATCCTGATTCCGATGCCCCGACCCGAGTTTGGCGTGCTGCAGGCGGATGAACCCGAGAGCGTGGCGCGGCAGAATTTTCGAAAGAAGTTGCGCGAGGGCCAGCTCGATGCGCGCGAGATCGAGGTTGACCTGGCGCAGCAGGCGCCCCAGCTCGAAATCATGGGCCCGGCCGGCATGGAAGAGATGACCGAGCAGTTGCGCGGCATGTTTGGCCAGTTGCAGCAGAACAAGAAGCAGACACGCAAGCTCAGAATTGCCGACGCGCTAAAGCTGCTGGCTGACGAAGAGGCAGCCAAGCTGGTCAACGAGGACGACATCAAGACCCAGGCGCTGCAGATGCTGGAGCAAAACGGCATCGTCTTTATCGACGAAATCGACAAGGTCACCTCGCGCAGCAGCGAGGGCAGTGGCGCCGAGGTGTCTCGCCAGGGGGTGCAGCGCGACCTGCTGCCGCTGGTGGAAGGCACCAGCGTCTCGACCAAATACGGCACGGTCAAGACCGACCACATCCTGTTCATCGCGTCTGGCGCGTTTCACCTGAGCAAACCCAGCGACCTGATCCCGGAGCTGCAAGGGCGTTTCCCGATTCGGGTCGAGCTGCAATCGCTGTCGGTGGATGACTTTGTGGCCATCCTGACCCAAACCCACGCCTCGCTGGTCAAGCAATACCAGGCCTTGCTGGCCACTGAGCAGGTGCAGGTGGAGTTCACTGACGCTGGCATCAGGCGGCTTGCCGAGATTGCGTTTGATGTCAACGAGCGCACCGAAAACATTGGTGCGCGACGCTTGTCCACCGTGATGGAGCGTCTGCTCGACGAGGTCAGCTTCAACGCCAGCACGCTGGGCGGGCAGAGCGTGTCGGTTGATGCGGCCTATGTGGAGCAACGCCTGTCGGAGCTGAGCAAGAACGAAGACCTCAGCCGGTATATCCTGTAAGCCACTGCACAACCTGTCCCATCTCGCCCGACTCGCTCCATGCTGCAATACCTCACTGTTCCTGTTACCGCGTTTGAACAAAACTGCTCGCTGCTCTGGTGTGACCAAACGCACCAGGCCGCCGTGATCGACCCGGGTGGTGATCTTGACGACGTGCTGGCCGAGGCCAGTCGGCTGGGCCTGAAGCTGGAGCAAATCTGGCTGACGCACGCGCACATCGACCACGCTGGCGGCACGCAGGAGTTGTCGCGCCGGCTCAACCTGCCGATCATCGGCCCGCATGAGGGTGATCAGTTCTGGATCGACGGCCTGCCCGAACAGGGGCGCATGTTTGGGTTTCCACCGGCCGAGCGCTTCACACCGACACGCTGGCTGCACGACGGTGACACCGTCACGCTGGGCCACAGCACGCTCAGCGTGCGCCACTGCCCAGGCCACACACCGGGCCATGTGGTGTTTTACAGCGCCGAGGCCCGTCGCGCCTTTGTTGGTGACGTGCTTTTTGCCGGTTCGATTGGTCGTACCGACTTTCCGCAGGGCGACCATGCCACCCTGATCGCCAGCATTCGTGAGCGCCTGTGGCCGATGGGTGACGACACCGTGTTTATCCCTGGCCACGGTCCGGAAAGCAC
>JFJP01039217.1_pt1 | contig 14151 bp, 6 predicted proteins | sample 431651 | NCBI WGS metagenome assembly JFJP01 (sample SAMN02602958, study PRJNA72255) | Microbial mat metagenome, whole genome shotgun sequencing project. | biome: fresh water; feature: sink hole; material: water; isolation source: purple microbial (photo- and chemosynthetic) mats found in... | reverse complement strand
GGTCGCGATAAGCGGCGGGATTCATCGCCTGGAGATGTTCGGTCATAGCACCGACGGCAGCGATCAACCGGCGGCAAAGGGTATCGATCCGGGCATGATCCGCCGGGTTCTGTCCATAAAGATGACTTTCCAGGTCGGCGACGATGTCGAGGGCAATACCATCCTGCTGCAAAACCTGGCGAAAGGCGGCATAGGTAGTGCGCATCAATCGGTCCGGGGCGAAAAGACGGGTCAGCCAATGACGCCAGGGGTGAATAACGACCATTTTTCCCTCATTCTCCATGTTGACGACGGCCATCACCTGCACGCCGATATCCTTCTGGTACTAACGGATTCAATGACGGCACGCAAGAATTTTTCTCAATATGCACTCCTTCCTGCCGAAATCGGCTCTTTTCCCCTGACGTGAAAGAAGCCTGCCGGAGGCCGGGAGTCTATGATTTCAGGTGGAAAATTCAACTGGCACCGGGTATTGTGGTTGCTTTCATTCATACTCTTTCCCTGAAAACTCCTCGTTTATATGCCTTCAACCTCTTGAAGATTATGAAAAATCCTCGACGTATCAACAACACGGAAGAGCTTTTAGCCCTGTCCCCCGAAGCGCAGATTATCGTCAATACCCTGGCAGTTTTTTACGGTTACAGTTCGATGACCAATCTGGCAACCTGCCTGGCTTCCCTCGGGGTCAAGCACAACAATAAGGAACTCAACCCGAAACTGCTGCGCAACCACCTCAACCCTCTTTTAAAAACGGGCGTCCTTGAGGAACCCGAGAAGGGCGGAGGCGGTGTTCGCTGCGCCAGGGCCCTGGTTGAAGTCATAGTGAGGAAGCTGGTGGCGGAGGGCCAATTTGAAAAGTATGCGGGCGTTATTGAACGGCACAACCCGATGCTCGTCGGCTATCGCAGTTATGGTGCGCCAGACCAGTACCTGCGCACCGCCAGAATCGCCTTTTATCGCGGCAAGGACGAAGAGATGTACGAAACCCTCTCCGCCGGATCGCAGTATGTTGCCGGATTTCCGCGGGGTAGCGATGTCCTGCTGTCGTGGTTTCTCAGCCCCCTGGATATCGACTGGAGCAGGAGCCATCAACAAAAATTCCTCGGTGGATTAGTGGAATATGCTGCCCTGCACCAGCTCCTCTATCTCTATGCCGAACCGCAACTGGAAGCGTTCTTGGGGCAATTGCTGCCGATAAAAAAAGGCATCGAGCCGGGCTTTCTTTTCCGCTGCGCCATGGAACTGCAACTTTTGCGCGGCGAATGGGCAGCTCTTCGGCAAAAACTTGTCGGCATTGAAGACGCCGAACTCCAGGGTATTGATGCCGCTGTCACCTTTCTCCAGGGGGAGCACGACCTGGCACTTGCCCGTTTTGAGCAGGCCCTGTCGCAACTGCGCAAACAGACGGGGAAACGCCAGGGTTATTTCTTCGGTCTGGCCGGGGTCATATACCCCCTGGCCATCTGGAAGTGCGGCGATGGCAAACAAAAAGACAAACTGCCGACACTTCTCACCCAGGCCATAAAAAACAACAGCTATTGGTCTCAGATCTACCGCATGCTTGAGCTGTTTTTTCAGTTTCAGACGGGTGATCTCAAGGTGCGGACGGCGCTGCTTTCCAGCCAATCCCCCTATGAGATTTCCGACGGTTTCAACACCGACGGCAGTCCCCGGTCTCTCAAGATTCAGCCCTTGGTATCGCAGGTATTATTTCTTTTGCTCAAACACTGGGCCAAGGACGACCATTTCCGCAGCGTACCCACGCGGGGGCAAGAATTGTATCGCCATCTCCGGGAAAACGGCTACCTTTGGCCGGCGGCGGAACTGGCGAAAATCTTTGCCGAGATCGAACCGAAAAAAGCCGCCATTTGGGACAGCAGCTTTTTTACCGCCGACAAAAAAGGTCTGGCCGATCTTTTCACTGCCCAACCCTTTTGGCAACTGGCCCTGGTTTCTCTGTCGAATCTTGCCAAATCAGGGAAAAAAGCCACCCCCACCGAGGAAAAACCGGCCCGCTTGATTTGGCTTTTGTCTTTTGACGAAAAACATCAACATATCTTTCTCGAACCGCGCGAACAAAAACGCCAAAGCAGCGGTGTTTGGAGCAAGGGGCGGTCGGTGGCCATGAAACGATTAGCCCTGGAACAGGATAGCCTTGACTACCTGAGCGAGCACGATCGCAGGCTGTGCGCACGGATAAAGGCCTACCGCAACAACGACTGGTACTATAACAATGTCACCTATGCCTTCTCCGAAGAAATGCCACCGGCCTTGATCGGCCACCCGCTGTTATTCTCGGCCCAATCGCCTGAGATACGGATGGAGGTGGTGCGTGGCGAGGTGGAACTGCGGGTACAAAAACAGGAACAGGGCAAAACCATAGGCATCAGCCTGGAACCGCTGCCGGCAACCGACGAAAAAATGTTCATCATGCGAGAAAGCCCGACCCGCCTGAAGATTATCGAATTTTCCGCCGATCACCATCAACTTGCCGTCATTCTCGGGAAAAAGGGCCTGAAAGTGCCGCTCTCCGCCCAGGACCGCGTGCTGCAGACCCTCACCGATATCTCCGGTCTTTTGACCGTCCACTCCGATATCGGCGGCAGTTCCAGCACCGCCGAACAGGTGGCGGCCGACGCCACGCCGCGCCTTCACCTGCTGCCTCTGGGCGCTGGATTGCGTGTCGCCATGCTGGTGCGGCCCTTTGCTACGGTCGGCGCCTATTACCAGCCCGGTCACGGCGGCGAAAGTGTGCTGGCCGAAATTGACGGCAAACCGCTGCAGGCACAACGCGATCTGCCCCTGGAAAAGAAACGGGCGGCGGCGGTCGTAGCTGCCTGCCAGGTATTGCAGAACGGGCAGCGGGAAGGCATGGGCGACTGGCTGCTGACAGATCCGGAAGAGTGTCTGGAACTGCTCCTGCAAATTGAAGCCCTGCCACCCGGTGACACCGTCCTTGAATGGCCGGAAGGCGTACGCTTTCGTCTTCTTGGCCAGAGCAGTGGTCAAGGCTTCAAGATGCGCATCAAACGCGATAACGACTGGTTTGCCCTGCAGGGTGAGTTGCAGGTCGACGAAGCAACGGTTGTCGACATCGGCCAAATCCTCGCCTTGCTCGACAGCAGCCGCGGCCGTTTTCTGCAAATCAAAGACGGACAATTTTTTGCCCTTACCGAAGAATTCCGCAGGCGTCTCGAAGAGTTGAAGAATTACGCCGATATCAGCGGCAAAAAGGTGCGCATCAATCCCCTGGCGGCGCTGACCCTTGAAGACTGGCAGGGTGAAGACGGCTTTGCCGGCGATAAACATTGGCGGCAACACCTGCAGCGCATGCATGACGCCCGCACCTATCAACCGCAGCTGCCGTCGACCTTTCAGGCCGAACTGCGCCAGTACCAGATGGAGGGCTACCGCTGGCTGGCGCGCCTTGCCGCCTGGGGTGTCGGCGCCTGCCTCGCCGACGATATGGGCCTCGGCAAAACCATTCAGGGCCTGGCCCTTCTCGTCGAACGGGCTCCCGGCGGCCCAGCGCTCATCATAGCCCCGACCTCGGTCTGTATGAACTGGGAACGCGAGGCGGGCCGTTTTGCCCCGACCCTTCGACCCCTGACCTTCGGTACCGGTGACCGGCAGCAACAGCTCGACAGCCTCGCCCCCTTTGATCTGTTGATCTGCAGTTATGGCCTGTTACAGCAGGAACAGGTCGCATCAATGCTGGCACAGATCACCTTCAGCACGATCATCCTCGACGAAGCCCAGGCCATCAAAAACACCACCACGCGAAGATCCCAGGGGGCAATGAACCTGCAGGCCGGCTTCAAACTCATCATGACCGGCACACCACTGGAAAATCACCTTGGCGAACTGTGGAATCTTTTTCGCTTTATCAACCCCGGTCTGCTCGGCTCCCAGGAAAAATTCACCCAGCGTTTCGCCCTGCCGATAGAGCGCGATCAAAACCCGCAGGCACGCCATCACCTGAAACGGCTCATCCAGCCCTTTATCCTCCGCCGCACCAAAACCCAGGTACTGCAGGAACTGCCGTCACGTACCGAAATCCCCCTCTATGTGGAAATGAGCAGCGAAGAAATGGCCTTTTACGAGGCCCTGCGACGACAAAGCCTGGCGGAAATCAATGACGGCGACGGCCGACCGGGGCAGAAACACCTGCAGATCCTCGCTGCCATCACCAAACTGCGACGGAGCTGCTGCAACAGCCGCCTGGTGAGCGACGATATCGCCCTGCCGAGCAGCAAACTTGAGGTTTTCGGCACCATTGTCGACGACCTGCTGGAAAACAAACACAAGGCCCTGGTATTCAGCCAGTTTGTCGATCATTTACGCTTTATCAGGGAGTATCTTGACGGCCGCGCCATCGCCTATCAATACCTGGACGGTTCCACCCCGGCCAAGGATCGGCGACTGCGGGTCGATGCCTTTCAGCGGGGTGAAGGCGAGCTGTTTCTTATCAGCCTCAAGGCCGGGGGCCTCGGCCTGAACCTGACCGCCGCTGATTATGTCGTCCATATGGATCCGTGGTGGAATCCGGCGGTGGAAGACCAGGCCTCGGACCGTGCCCATCGCATCGGCCAACAGCGGCCGGTGACCATCTACCGTCTCATCGCCAAGCATACCATTGAGGAAAAAATCGTCGCCCTGCACAGTCAAAAACGCGACCTGGCCGACAGCCTCCTCGAAGGGGCGGAACTGAGCGGCAAGATGTCGGCCGACGACCTCCTTGCTTTGATGCGGGCCGAAACGACCAGCTGAGAATGTATCACCCCTCCTCTTGTTGCAGGCCGATACCTCCTGCCTTTGGCTTTGCGCTCACCCACCCACCAGGTAACGTTACCCTTTGCGTTACCACTTCGGGAAATAACCCGTTGCCGAGCCATTTTTATCCTTTGGCCTTGAGCTAACCCGTGTAAACAACCGTCCGACAGGTCCTCAACATGGACTGCAAAACATTAAACATTTTATATTATTCTAAATAGTTACCTTACAATCTCAAGGATGCCGACCGGTGAATGGTCTTTTCTGGAAGCAGCAATAGGCTCAAGAATATTCGCCTTGGCATGAAATTTGGTAGTGACAACGTAAAGTCATTGAGACTGTAAGAGGTTGAGGTCGCCGCGCTGCAAGGGGCGAATCTGTTTTTTTAAAAGCAACTCACCACCAAAGGAGCTCCCCCATGAAAAAGAACATTGAAATGATTTGTGTTTCCGATATGGCCGGTTTCGATCGTCAACTCTACGAAAAATCGAAAACGAAACTGAGCAAACACCTGGAAAAATTCGGCTGGAAATTCGGCGATTGCGTCTTCGAGGAAGGCGAAAAAGTCTGGTCCTGCAAACCGGCTGCCATCTGGTTCCTCATCCCCGACTTTCCCCAGGACGATTGGGATTGATAAAACCGATACACCACCTTTGCCGCACCATCACCGCCAATCATAAAACAGGATATGACTATGCACGCGAAAAACCTGGCCAGAGCTCGGATGTATCAATTTTTTTCCACCCTCTACCGCGATGAAATTCCTTTGCAGGTCATTGAAAAGATGGCTGGGAGAGCCTTCCTTCAACCCTTGGAGAAGCTGAAAAATGATGCATCGCAGGACCTTGCCGCAGGCCTTGATCTTTTCTGCACTCTGCTGACGGCAGCCGTCTCACCCGAAGAACTCTTCAGGGAGATACGATACGATTACGCGGCCCTCTTTCTCAATGCCGGCAAGAATCCGGCTTTCCCCTACGCATCTTGCTATGTTGCCGACGAACCCCTGGTCATGCAGGAACCGGTTTTCAAGATGCGCAAGGTTCTCCAGGCGGCGGGGCTGCATAAACGAGAGGAGTATGCCGATCTCGACGACCATATCGCCGTGCAGCTGGAGCTCATGCGCTCATTTGCCGCCACTTCCGCCGAAAAAAGCAGCGAGCAGATGGTCGAATTCGACTTTCTTCGCACCGACCTTGCGCCCTGGGCAAACACCTTTGCAACAAACCTCGCCACAGCTGCAGGGACCGATTTCTACCGGGGGCTGGCCCATCTCACCCGGATTTTTCTCCAATACGAACTGCAATGGATGAGCGATTGCGGTGCCGGACAGGGTATGAAGGATGACTACGCTCTTTTCCTCGAAGGGATGAATACCGCCGCAGCCGCTCTCCAGCAAGGCGATGCCTACCTGACCCTGGCCGAAGGGGCCAAGACTCCGGAAAAAGCCAAGTCGGTCAAATCCCATTGTTTTATCTGCCTCGGCCTGTGCGGTCAGGATATCCAGGTAAACGACGACATCATCGTCGGCTGCAAGGGGCTGGCGGGCGACCCGAAGGGCGGCGGCCGTCTCTGTATCAAAGGGGCAAAGGCGCATCATAACACCTATTCGGCTTACCGGCTGAAAACCCCCTTGATCCGCGAAAACGGCCGCTTCCGCAAGGCAAGCTGGCAGGAGGCCCTCGACCGCACCGCCGACACCCTGAAGGCCATGGATCCGACCCAGGTCGGCTTCCACCGCGGCAACGATTACAACAGCTGGTGCCACGAAGCGGTCATGGCGGCCTACGGCACACCGCATAAGGTCAGCCACCGGCAGATGTGCGACAACCCGGCCCGCATGGCCAACGAAAAAAACTTCAGCGAAAAACGGCCCTATATCGATTACCAAAATTCCCAGTATATCATTCTCTTCGGCATGAACGAGCTGGCGACCTCCGCCGGCCAGCGCAAGGTCAACCTGCTGAAGGCGGCGGTCAAGCGGGGCGCCAAACTGGTGGTGGTCGACCCGAGACGCAGTGAAACGGCGGAGATAGCCTCGGAATGGATTGCCGTCAAACCGGGAACAGACGGCGCTCTGGCCATGGCCATGTGCTACGTTCTGGTGCAGGAAGGCTTATACGACCGCGACTTCGTCGACAACTGGACCTATGGCTTTCCGGCCTTTAAAAAACGCTTGCTCGGCGAAGAAGACGGCCTGGCCCGAACCCCGGAGTGGGCGGCAAAAATCTGCGGTATTTCCGCCGGAACCATCACCCGGCTGGCCCGTGAACTGGCTGCCGCCGCCCCGGCTGTCGGCGTCAACAGCTGGACTGGTGTCACCCAGGCCCCCAACACCCTGCACGCGGTCCAGGCCCTCATCGCCCTCAACGCCCTGGTAGGTTCCTTCGATGCCCCCGGCGGCCCTTCCCTTGTCCGCAAATTTAAACTGGCCTCGGCCTGGGGCGACAGTCAAGCCAAACCACCGAACAACGCCCCGAAGACCAAACTGAACAAAGGCCATCTGTGGAGCGGCTGGATTCCCGCTTATTTTGAACAGGACGTCGATGCCGGCAAGCTCAAGGCCATGCTCTGCTATTTCGGCAATCCGGTGCTGTCCTCCGGCAACGAAAATGCCATGCGCCGGGCTATTGAAAAGCTTGAGTTTGCCTGCGCCATCGACTGCTTTATGTCGAACACCACGGAACTCTGCGATGTCATCCTGCCCGACTGCACCTATCTGGAGCAAAGCCGCATTGTCGCCGACTGGATGTACGAGTCGTTTATCTCGCTCTTCCAACGGGCGATAGAACCGATGTACCAATCCAAGTCGGTAGTCGCCATTTTCCAGGAACTGGCCGACCGGCTGGGCTACGGTCAGTTCTTCCCCTGGAAGAGTGAAGATGAATTTTTAGAGAATCAGCTGCGCAATCAACCGATCGGCCTTGAAGAACTGCGCAAGGTCGGATACTACATCACCGACCGGCATGAATATCATAAGTACAAGGTCTGGGGCTCGATGAATCCGCCGGCCGGCTACGGTTCATCGGGCAGTTCTTCCACCGGAAAATATAATTTTCTTAACCCCCTGGCGGAAGAAAACGGCGTCGACGGCCTCCCCGATTATAAAGATCCCTGGGCCGACTGGCCGGAGCTGCAGCCTGACTTGGACTATCCGATGATTCTTGGCTATTTCCGCGTCCTTGAGCACGAGCACAGCTCCACTTACTGGAATGTCTCGTTGATGAAGGCCTGCGGCTCCAATCCGCTTTGGATCAATTACGTCGATGCCAAAAAACTGGGCATAAACGACGGCGATGCGGTAAAGGTCAGTTCTCCCTGGGCCTCGGTCGAGGCGGTTGCCAGGGTGACCTGGGACATCCGCTCGGGCGTGCTCGCCACCGCCGGCGGTTTCGGCAATAAATACGGGCTGGAAGGCGACCCCAAGTATCCGCAGTTTAAAGGTTTCAATACCAATCTGCTGCTGCCGCCGAACACTGCCTGTAAATGGACGGCAACGCCACCCCTGAAATATATTAAAACCAGGATTGTTAAAATTTAAGGCTGGTAACGCTCGGCAAGTATGGTAACGTTACCTCGACACCCGGAGCAAAATCAGCGATTGCGCTTAAATCCACGCTCTCATACTCCACAGGAGAATAACATGTCACAGCTACTTCTTGATATTTCCGATGCAAGCTTTGCCGATACCATCGGCGGGGAAATCCCGGTACTGGTGGATTTTTGGGCGCCGTGGTGCGGCCCGTGCAAATCGGTGGGACCACTCCTTGAGAAGGTTGCGGAAAAATACGCGGGACGGCTTGTCATCGGCAAATGCAATATCGACGACAATCCCCAGTCCCCGGCACAGTACGGCGTCAAATCGATCCCCAGTCTGCTGTTTTTCCGGAACGGTCAGTTGATCGAACGGCTAACCGGCGCCGTCGGCCGGGAGGTTCTGGAAAACACCATCGACAAGGTGCTGTCCGGCGAGAAACTGATCAGTCCGCTGATCATGCGTTAGGACACTCTCGAAAACCACCAGCCGGGTATTGCTCTTAGACAGCGGACGACAGCACCCGGCGGATAAGGAGGGCAATATCGCGCTTGGCCAGGGGTTTCATGGCAAACCCTCTGATACCGGTGGCCCTGGCCTTCTCTTCCGACACCAGGGTGCTGTAGCCGGTGCAGAGAATAATCGGCAGCCCCGGCCGAAGCATGAGCATGCGCCGGGCCATATCGAGTCCGGTCAGGCCGGGCATGGTCTGGTCGGTGATGACCAGGTCAAAACGGTTCGGGTCATGGAGAAATGCAGCCATGGCATCCAGGCTGTTGCTCTCTATTGTCACCCTGTATCCGAGCCGCTCCAGCATGTTTTTCCCCATTTCCGCCAAGATAGGTTCATCATCGATAAACAAAATACTTTCTTTGCCGCCGACCAGCGGTTCCTCCGGTTCTGCGACCTCGACGCTGCCCTCATCGACAAGCGGCAGAAAGACCTCGACCATCGTCCCTTTGCCGGGTTGGCTGGAACAGGTAACAAAGCCGGCATAACTTTTGACAATGCCATGGACGATGGCAAGGCCCATGCCGGTCCCTTTTCCCACCTCCTTGGTGGTGAAATAGGGTTCGAAAACCCTTTCAAGGACATCCGTTTTGATGCCAGCGCCGGTATCGCCAACGGTTAAATGCACGAATTGTCCCGGCTGAAGGTGAGGTTCGCGGCGGAGATCCTCCTTGGTCAAGGTGACATTTTTCAGGGCAATGGTGAGAATACCGCCACCTTCCTCCATGGCATGAAAGGCATTGGTACACAGGTTGACGAGAATCTGATGCAGTTGTGTCGGGTCGGCGAGAATCGGCCCGGCCGCCGGATGAATATGCTGAACAATCTCGATGGTCGACGGCAAAGAGGGCCGCAGCAGCTTCACCGCCTCCTTGATAATGGTCGCCGGCAGCAAATATATGCGCTCGGTGCCGGCCTGACGGCTGAAGGCGAGAATCTGCCTGACCAAATCCTTTGCCCGGTTACCGGCCCGCAGGATCTCTCCCAGATCTTTGGCAACGGAGGAATCGGCCGGGCTGTCATCCCTCGCCATTTCCGCATAGCCGAGGATTGCCCCAAGGATATTATTGAAGTCATGGGCAATCCCGCCGGCCAGGGTGCCGATGGCCTCCAGCCTCTGCGCCTGCTGCAGCTGCGCCTCCAGGCGTACCCGTTCCGCCTCCGCCGTTTTCTGTGCGGTAACGTCCGACAGGGTGACAACGACCTGAAAAGGCTGGGATGCACCTTCCTTGAATTGCGGCACGGCATTGACGACGACCCAGACAAAATTCTGCCGCTCCGGATTGAATACCCCGACCAGGCAATTGAGCACCGGCCGGCCGCTGTGCAGCGCCGTCATCGACGGATGCTCCATGGCCGGCAGCGGCGACCCGTCCTCTCGGATGATCCGCCACTCCGGATGCTGCGAGCTTCTCCCGAGAAATTCCTCGCGGCCAAGGCCAAAGATATCAAGGGCAGCCTGATTGACATCGGATAAGGTGCCGTCAAAGGATTGATAAAATACCCCGTGCACCATACTTGCAAAAAGGGTCCGATACTTCTCTTCACTCTCCACCACTTCGAGATTGGCCCGCCGCTGCCCTTCCAGCATGAGATTGGTCGACAGGGCAATTTCATTAAATTCCTGATATTTCAGGGTGGCTGGATCGATAAAAATGGATTCTCTGGCCGCTTTCCGGCAGAACTGGGTAAAGGTATCCATTCCCTCCTGGATGGTTGCGGCAAGGCGCTTAACCCAGAGGAAAATTGCCAGGAGGAGCAGCGACAACATGGCGGCGCTGATCAGGGTTTTATTGAGAAAGCGCTGAAAAAGCAGCTCTTTTTTCCCTTCAATCTCCTTTTCGACGCTATCGAGATACACACCGGCGCCGATGATCCAGCGCCAATCGGGAATGGCGGTGACAAAGGAAATCTTCGGCGACGGTTGAGGATTGTCGAGTTTCTGCCAGGAATATCTGACATAGCCGCCGTCCGGATTCTGCACGGCCTTTTCATATTCCTGGGACAGCTTTACCCCGTGGGGATCGGTCGACTCCCAGATGGAAGGGCCTCCCTTGGTGATCCGGCCGTTGGTAAAAAGAGGCATCCCGCCGAAAATGGAGCCGAAGAAGTAGCCTTCTTTGCCGAACCGCTGGCCGACAATCCTTTGCAGTACCTGTTCCTGCAGGTCATCGCGGACATCCTCGACGTATTCTCCGGTACCGATCACCCAGGCATAGGGGGAAAAGAGCTTGACGAAGGCGGTCTTGCGAAAGATGTTGGCCGTTTCTCCCGGCTTGGTCCAGCTATAGCGGTAGAATCCTTCCTCCTGCTGCCGCACCAGCTCGATCATATCGCGGACGACGAATTCTCCCGCCGCTCCCTGAAGCGGCAGCATATCCATGCCTTCAAGTTCCGGTCGATCGGCAAAAAGCTGTTCGATGCCGTCAAGATTAAAGATGAAATAATAGCCTCGCCCGTCGTTAAAGCGCAGCTGCCGCAGGGCTTCTTTAATCAATTTCTGCAGTTCTTCCGAAGTCTTTGAATCCTTATAGCTCTGATAGAGGTGGCTGGCGACACTGTGTGCCTCATATACCCGCTCCTTGACGGTCTTTTCCAGGACCGTTTCCGTCTGCGCCTTGGTATAATTGATAAAGTCGACAACCGCCGACACCTCTTCCCGCAGCATCTCTTTCTGCGATTCCTCAAAATTCCTGCGGGTCGCGGCGGCATCTTCGAGAAACGCACTATATTCGCTGTTCATCCAGACACAGAACAGCAGGCCGATGGATATCAAGGGGATAAGCATCATATTACGCAGAAAGGTCTTCTTGATACTCTGCATCGAAATCCTCCGGAAATAATGCAGCAGCCTTGTCTTTTCAGGGTCTTCAGGCTACCTTACCGCTAGTATATCATATGGCTGCAACAAGACAAGGTGCAGCGATTCTTAAATGCGATCCTTGCAAAAGGAAATATTTGCAGTAAAGATTCCCACCATGAAAACGAAACATACCCTCCGCTTTACGACCCTCTTCTGTCTGCTGCTCATCATTTTCGGCGGAGCCTCGCCGCTTCTCTGCGCCGAGCCGGAACAGCAACCCTTCAATTTTGACAAGACCCAGGCGAGGATCAAAGAAATTTCACGACGGCTGAAAAGCAAGGACCTTTCCCAGCAATACCTGGAAAAGGTCAAACAGGAAACGGAACTCTTCAGCCGCTCCGCCGCCGCCTGCATTGATACGACGACAAATCATATAAGTCGTCTGGAGCAGGAAATTGCCTCCCTCGGCCCGGTCGACGAGCATGATTCGGCGGAACTCGTCAAGGAACGGAAAAATCTGCAAAAGCAAAAACAGGCCCTGCTGGTTTCCCTTTCGGAATGCCGATTGGCGACCACCTTGACGACACGTTTGGAAAATGAGCTGAGTGATCAGAACAAACTGCTGCTGGCCGCAAGCTTTTTCACCAGATCGCCGGGCTTTTGGGAGCGTACTGCAACAACTCTGCCGACGGCGGAAACCTTGGGCGGCCGGCTGCGCGAATATCTCGCGGCACAATCGGGGATAGGCGCCCTCAGCTCTCTGCACGCCATCATCCTGGCGCTGCTCTTTGGTGGCGGCAGCTTCATCGGTTTCAGGCTTTTCCGCCTTCTGCAACAGCGGTTGAACGAACCTTCCAGAGCCGACAGATACGGTATTCTCACCCTGCCCCTTACCCTGGCAACCTTTTTATGCGGCAGCTATCTCTTCCATATCAATGAAAAAGTCCAAGCTCCCTTTGTCCCCTGGCTGCTTTTTTCGGTCAGTCTGTACTGCCTGGCTCTCCTGCTGTTGCCTGTGCACCACCGCTTGCAAGAAACAGCGGACAGCGGCAAGGCCGTAACAAACATCCGCAGGCAACGTTTCAATATCCTCGCACTTTTTGCCGTACTGCTGTTTTTTTCCATCCACCTGGAACTCGATGAGTATGAGGCCCTTGCCGAGGTGCAGCTCCTCGTGCAGTCGGTTCTTATAGGCGGCACCTGTCTCCTTGGCGGCTGGTTTCTCTGGCCGATCAGACTGCCGGAACATCTGAGCCGTTTTGAAAATCCCAGGCGGGGAGGGATTATTGCCTTATCCCTCGCGGTTATAGCGATCGAGCTGTCGGGCTACCGCAATCTCTCCCTCTTTATCCTCGTCGGCCTGCTCGGCACCTTTCTCCTCGGCAGCCTCTTGCGCCTCAGCCTTTTCTTTATCGATCAAACCATCGGCGGCTTTTTCAGCGGCAGATATCACTGGCAACGAGGCTTGCGGCACAAACTCGGCCTTGTGCCCGGGGACCACCTCACCGGCATAACCTGGATCAGGCTTATCTTCAAGCTGCTGGCCTGGGCCATCGGTTTCTTTCTCTTCCTCCAGCTTTGGGGCCTGCCCGATGCCCAGACGGCAAAGATCCACAGCAACCTCGTCGACGGTATGGGTGTCGGCGGCCTGGTCATAGCCCCGGCGCGGCTTATCTTCGGTCTGTTTGTCTTTGCCTGCGGCTGGACATTTTTCTCCTGGGTGAAGATGCAGCTGGACAGAAGATGGCTGCAGGACGCCGGCTTTTCGCCCAGCGCCCAGGAAACACTGGTGACCATGACCGGTTATTGCGGCTTTGCCCTGGCGATCATCGTCGGTCTGTCGGTTGCCGGCTTCAGCTTTTCCAACCTGGCGGTTATAGCCGGGGCCTTATCGGTGGGCATCGGTTTCGGCATGCAGAATATCGTCAACAACTTCGTATCCGGTTTGATTATTCTCTTTGAGCGACCGGTCAAGCGGGGGGATTGGATCAGTATCGGCAAAACCGAAGGCTATGTGCAAAAAATCAGTGTCCGGTCAACACTGATCCAGACCTTTGATCGATCCGACGTCATCGTCCCCAACTCGGAACTGATCTCCAACCAGGTCACCAATATGATGCTGAACGACAATTTCGGCCGCCTCATCGTGCCGATAGGCGTGGCCTACGGCAGCGACACCGACCTCGTGCGCACTCTCCTCCTTGAAATCGCCGCTGCCAACCCGGAGATCATCAACGACGGGTCGGCACCGAAGCCGATCGTCCTCTTTCTCGCCTTCGGCGATAATGCCCTGAGCTTTGAACTGCGCTGCCATCTCGCCAATATCGACAGAAGGCTTTTGGTGAAAAGCGCCATCAATTATGAGATTGATCGGGTCTTTCGCCTGCATAAAATTTCCATGCCTTTCCCGCAGCGCGATCTTTATATCAAGGAGTTTCCAAACCTCAACTCTTCGACAGCCGCCCCCACCCAGGAAAAAGGGACAAAAAGACAGCAGGAGAGGGCCCCTGCCGACGACGAGGCTTAGGGTTTA
>JFJP01034162.1_pt1 | contig 14155 bp, 15 predicted proteins | sample 431651 | NCBI WGS metagenome assembly JFJP01 (sample SAMN02602958, study PRJNA72255) | Microbial mat metagenome, whole genome shotgun sequencing project. | biome: fresh water; feature: sink hole; material: water; isolation source: purple microbial (photo- and chemosynthetic) mats found in... | reverse complement strand
CTCAGTGAAGTATTCGAACCCTGTCTCTGGATCCTTGATCTTATCCCACTCTGCACAAATACGATCATAGACATTCTTGTTGGCAGCTTCACTGAAGGTTGGGGCATCCGGTGCTGGCTTGGCCTGTGGACTTACCTGCTTGATACCACCGACAGATCCTGGTGGGGTATTGGGAGAGATGTTTTCAATCTCGTCACCATCCTCCAAAACAGCAATGGAGGATCCCTGAGTGTTCCCTGATCTGATCTCCTTCAGGACGGCTCTACCCTGGCCAAGGATATCCTGTAGATCTGCTGCTCCCCTACTGCGTCCGAACATCTTTGGCCTCAGGTTCCGCCATAGTAACCCCGGTCACCATGAAGTGAGCCAGGGCAGTCCTGGCTATGGCCGGGATGTTCTCCCCATGCTTCTGGAGCAGCCACTCAAAATACTTGTGGTTCCCGATCAGAGTTTTGGTGGCCTTGCCGACATCCGGGTAGTCGATTGTTAGCGACCCATCACCATTGACCTCAATCTTGGAAGGATCAACCCCCATGGCTGGGGCAAACTTCCCAACCAGCTTCCCAAAGGCCAACTTCATGACCCACTTTGGGGGCTGAACCAAGCCCATACGGGCTGCCAGGGAGGCCAATTTGGGATCCATCAGCCCCCATATGGGTTTCCCGGTCGCCAGAAGCTCCTGGAAGCCCTTTTTTATCCCTTGGGCGTTCCCGGCACACCCAACCAGTTTAATCGGTCCTGAAGCCTGCTGGCGGGCAGCAACAAAGCCGTCGTGGTCACCGTACATGTCCCAGTTGGCTACCCTGGACTTGAACTTGTCCTTCTCCCACGCCTTGCCGGTGTTCTTTTGGTAGGAGTCCTTGAAGGTGTCGTAGGTCTTATCCAGGTTGTTGTCCTGGACAGTGAAGAGGGCTTCGGTGAGGAGGGTTTCTACCAATGGGGTAGGCTTTTTGCTTACAGGGGGATTTTTAGTATCCTCACAGAGCTTCGTCCAGACGTCCTTACAAATTTTCTTAACGTCTGGACGAAGTAGCATATTACTTCCCGATAGCCAATTCCAGGATGGCCTTCTTGATGCCGTCACGGATGGATTCCTTGATATCCTTGCCCTCGGCTTCCTTCTCCAGTTCAGGAAGTTTGTCTTCCATGGATTTGACTAGGGTTTCAAGGTTATTGATACGATTCTTCAACCAAGTCTGGTCATCGGTTGAAAGTTCGTGCTTGGTGAGCATGCGACGATAGCGGCCGAGACCCATCTTTTCGATACGGATTGAAACTCTCAAGTCCGCTGCCAGTTCAGCCGGTCCACCCTTCTTCTCGTCAGCCTCGTCTTTAGGGGTCTCCAGCTTCTCGCGGGTTGGATCTTCCTGGGTCTCCTTGGCCTCGTCATGCTCGGTGTCGGCCTTCTTGGTCTTGTCTTCGACCTCTTCGGATTCGGTGATCAACTTCTTCTCGCCAGCCTTGACCGACTCATCGGTCTGAGGTGAATGGATGGCGTATCCATGGGATTCAGGATGATCCTTCTTGATCTCTTCCTTGGCCTTGGTGAAGGTCTCCTCCATGTCCTTGCCCTGGTAGACCCGACGCATGCGCTTCTCACCCTTCTTGGGCGTGAAGGTGACCTGATAGTGGCCTTTCTTGTACGGAATCTCGACCCGGCTGTCGGCCTCTTCCTTGGCTTCGTTCACGCCCTTCTTGTCATGCATGTCACGATCACCCTTGGCAGCAGCAGCAGCATCCTCGGCAGATTCATGACCATCATAGCCGTGGTCCTTCACATGTGCCCAGCCATTACCCTTCTTGACGTAGTGGCGATGATCCCAGGTGCCAGCAGTCTGGTTCTTCCCGGCACGCCATGCATGCTGGCCGTCCTTGCTGACGAATTCCTGGGTCTTGCGGAAGGTGCCTTCAGCCTCGTTGATGGTGTCAGTTGGCTCCACCTTGCGGTACTGCTTGGCGATATTGGCAACGGACTCATGGATTCTGAGATTGTGCATGATTATTCTTTCGTGATTTCTTCGAGGTGTGAAGCGAGGCTGGCTTTGATCTTCTCCAACTTGGAGCAGTCTTTACCCTGACGTTTGTTCTTGGTAATAGCAGAGACCAGGGAGTCGTGGGCACGCTGGATATGATGATCGGCGTCCTCAACGGTTTCACTGACCTGAGCCTTCTTGAGGTCAGCCTTCAGACCGGCGAGGGTGGCAGACAGCTTGGTCTTGTCGTCGGCCGGAGCTTTCCTCAGCATGTCCTTCACATGGTCGATGTGATTCTGGATCTTCTTGATCTGCTCGGGCTTCTTGGCCTTATCGAGGAAACCCTGCATGCCGGTGTCGTCGGATTCTTTGACGCCATCCCGTTTCTTGCGGGCTTCTTCCATATTCTTTCTGGCCCTGTCCTGGTTTTCCTTGGAGCCGTAGCCACCCCAGACATCCATCGGCTTCTTGTTCTTGCTGCCACGACCAACATATTCACCGGGATCTGAAGTCTTGGCGTCGTTCTGGGCTTCGTAGTCCTCTTTGACCGAAGCACTCTTATTTTTCAGACGGACATTCTGCCAAGGATTTTTCTTCTTAGCAGCACCCTCGGGCTTGTAGCCCTTGGGTTCGAACATCTTCTCAACGATGGTGGAAAAGCTCATATACGTTTGACCTCACGCCTTCCATAGTTTTTCCACAGAGCATCAGGATTGTGCTCATCCGAACGCTTGTTCTTGGTGTTGGCCAGAATGTGCTTCTTGGCCTCCTCCTTGAACTTGCCCTTGATGGTCTTGAAGGTCTCGTTGGGATCACGAAGCATCCCAACGTTCAGCTTGTCATTGGTGATACCGGCCTGGATGGCACGCTGAATTATGCTCTCCAAGGTCTGCTTGGAAAAGCTGGTATCATCCAGGGCAACGCCGACCTGCTTGGCCAGGAAATAGATGAGTTGCAGGGAATCAGGGTGATAGGAGTAACGATGCTCGGTATTAGCAACCAGATCGTCCAAGCGACCCTTCTTCTTGTCACGGAAATTCAGGTAATAGACGGCAGCCAGCAAAGCCTGATCGTCGTTGGTCTGCATCTCACCGTGGTTACGCAGATATTCGTAGTGGTCATCAAAGTCTTCAGCCTCTTGACCGTTGGTTACTTTGTCCAACCACTGCTTGATCTTATCCTTGTTGTCGAAGTTTGAAGCTTCCAGCTTCTCACCCAGACGCTTGGCTCTGCGTAACAATTCAGCAGCATCCTCATTATCAACAATGATCTTCATGATGTCGACCTGGACCATGGCAGTTCCAGAACGATTGGTTATGTTCTCCAGGTTGGAGGCTACCCTCAGGCGTTCGTCGTGGTGCTGCTTCCAGTCGGTGGAACCATGACGAGCCTGGAGGATGGCTCTCAGTTCACCAACGGTCAGGGCTTCACCACCCGGCTTATAGATCGGGTAGAGGAAGCTGAATTGATTGCCGAGTTTGGCTGGATCCAGGTCCTTACCGTGGGCACGGGATGCAATGTCACGGACGTTGACATGAGACTTGATAGCCCAGTCCTTGATACGGGAAAGGGTCTCAGGCTTAGCCGACTGGACGCAGTTCAACAGAGTCCTCGGTCTCTGAGGCCACCTTGTCGAGTTCGTCCCTCAGATGATCCAGGGTGGGCTTCAGGAAGGCACGGGGGATGAGATCTCCACCGAGGATACCGGATTCAATGATCAACGTGTTACGATTATTCCGCTCATCAATGGCCTCTGAGAGGACACCAACGAAGTGACGAGCAGCAGACGGTCTATTCAGTTTCATGGGTTTTTCCGCCTTGCTCTTGAAGGTGCAGGCTTGGTCAAAGGTGCTGGTTGAATAGGTGCATTCGGATCGGCCAGATTCCGAGTCGTGGACGGTGCTGGCGGTGGAGTCTGTGGATTTGCAGGAACTGCACCGGCAGCGGGAGGGGGTTGACCAGGGTTTGGTTTGGTCGGCTGTTGGGGAACGGCTGCCAAACTCTGGGAAATGCTCGGACCAGTTTGAACACGAGCGGGATCAGGTTTGGGAGGATTGATGTTCGGAGAGTCTTTGGGGTCAACCGCAACCCAGGGATGAGATTTTTCGGTACCGATCATTTTACCGCTCTGATCGAAAACCGCATAATCACTTTGATCGGTTATCGTGGCCTTGGTGGCATCATCCAGATCAGCTACCAAACGTACCCTTCCAGCAGCAGTTGGTTGACCGTTCTGATCCACCACATGGACAGGTTGACCAACGTAGAATTTTCCATCAACAGTGGCCGTCTGTGGTTTCGGTTTGGCTGGTGCCGGTGCAGGAGTAGGAACAGCAGCGGGGGTTGCCGGTGCCGGTGGTGTGGCAGCAGTGGGGTCTGGTGTCGTGGGCTGCTGAGGTTTCTCTATTTGAGGTCTGACGTTCTGATCCTGTTGAGGACGGGAATGAGAAGCAACAGCACCCAGGACATTCTTCCAGATACTGTTCTCGGCCTTAGGATCTCCCTGAGCCTTGTTCATCTGCTGTGAAGCCGTGGCCATAGACATGAGTATTTTGCTATTCTGTCCCTTGGCTCCAGCCTTCACCCCATTCTTCATGGCCACAGCCGTTTCCATGTTTCTACGGGTAGCAGCGATGCGCTTATCCACATCTTTGGGATCAGTCCCATGATCGATCAAAGCTTGCTTATAAAAATCCATGGCCTGCTTGGGATCTTGAATGTATTTGTCAACAAATTCCTTGGTAACATTTTTTGGAAGACCAATACCCAATTTGTACTTCAGCATACCCCAATACTTCTTGAATAAGTTCGTTGCACCCTTGACCAAGTCCATCAATCCTTCATCAATCTGACCTTCTCCAAGGAAGTCCAGATCAGCGAGCATCGGGTCTTCATCGACCTTGAATCAAGGTCGCCATGACGGACGGATGGATGCCTTTGTTACCGAAGTACATGATAGACCTCGTGCTTATCTAGCCGAGTCGGCCACTTCGTCCAACCTCGGCCCTATGATCTTCTCGACCTCTGACATGAACGCATTCCAGAGGCTGTTCTTGCCCATCTGCCTGCCCTGTGGGACATTGGCATCAGCAAGGTGAGAGCGGTAGAGGTCTTGAGGCAGGCCATTTTCCTCTAAGTGCCTACGAACCCATTGCATAACCGTGGCATGGTCAGCTTCCTTCTTGGAGGAATGCAAAGCCTCAACCGCCTGGGTAACCGGGTCAGGACCTGACTGATCAAAGACCTTCTCACCGACCTGATCACGGATCCAGGTGTTCAGGTAATTGAGGTCTCGATAATCGTCCTGGTGCTCTTGAGAGTTTGAACCGTGATCCCGGATGGTATCCTTGATCTCATTCTCAACCGTTTCGTACCGGGAATAGAGTTTCTTGACCAGATCCTGGTAGGTTCCCCTGGTCACTGTGGCAATGTCTTCGATCTTGCCTTCCCGATCCATACGACGGACTTCCATGTCATCAAAACGCCTGATGGCATGCCGGAAGAACTTCTCGTAATCCTTCTCGGTCGGATTCTCACCGGCCTGGGAGAGGAAGTCATCCACGATGGACTTGAAAACAGGGTCCTCACTGGATGACTTCTCGATGCCGGAAATGGCCCTCTCAGTGGTTGTCAGGCGTCCACGGAAAAAGAGCGGAATGCTGTCGGTGTCCAACACTGAGGCCATCTTCTGGACCTGGGAATGTCCCTCCCAACGATTGGCACCCTGAATGGCTGAATGTTCAATCTCACCGGGACGACCGGAAGCCAACATCCCTTTGGCCATTGATTCTGGTACATCGTATTTCACACCCACCACCACCATATGACCAGAAGCTGGTCCACGGTGCATGCGGACCTTGGGGTTCTCGCTGGAGGTGGCTTGAACGACGATTAATGTGCCGGGATCGATATCATTGATCTTTCCATCTCTGGTCAGATCCAGGATGTGCTTGATCGGATTATAATAATCCCGACCTGTGAACCCAGGAGCCTGAGCGACATCCTTCAGATCAGAATCAGAGAGGTCTGATGGCTCAATTTCGAATTTTCCAGCGAAGAATTTCCAGCATGATTCTGGGTGGGTGAGGTCGGTCGAATCGGTCCTCAAGCACTTCATCAAAGCGCCAGTGGTGTGGGCAACGATCTCAACGTCTTGAGCGTGGAGGTAGCGGACCAGATCCTCGCCACCATGGTGATCAACAAAGTTGGCCAAGGCACGCAGCCCTGGCATTCCCTGCTGTTGCTCTTCTTCTTCAGTGATAAGTCTCATGTTGGTACCTCGTCACCCCATCCACCGTCAGTCTTCTTGGTCTCAAGTTGGACCTTGAGAGCAGCCAGAGCAGCCGAGTCGGCATTCTTTTGTGCGGAGACAATCAACTCAGCCGTCTTGTGAACACGTTCACCAGCCTTCATGGCCAGTTCCAGGGATTTCAAAATCACTCCTGAATTGTCTGCTATGACCGTGGCCACCGGCATCGACAACTGCATGGCGTCCAGGACTTCAGCACGATCAAGATGAGTCTGCAAGAGAGCAATGGCCAAAGCCCGGTCATGTTGGGCCAGTTCCAGGTCTTTTGATATCAGATTGGCGAGGTTCTTCTCAAAATTGTTGTCGCTGGTGAAGTCAAGGGTCGCACACGGAGTCGACAAAGCGTTGGCCGGATCGGTCAATGTTCCACGGGGAACAACCTTGGGCATCGCTATGGCCTGAGGGCCACGCTGAGCCTGAGGAGTGGTCCCCGGTGCCGCTTGCTGAGTTGCTGTGGTTGGAGCCGGAGTCGATGTCGGTGGAGGCGTGGATGTGCTACCATCCATGGGCATGGTGGAGTCAGGGATACCAAGAAGATCATCAAATGCGCTCACCGGAAGGACTCATCCAGGATGGCGTCACGCTCTGCTTCAGTGAACATGGCCTTTTTGGCTGTGAGAATATCCTCGGGCTTGGTGATCTCGTTGTGTTTGCTTCCCTTGCCAACACCGTCCAGACCCATGGTCGAGGTCTTGTCGGGACCTTCCGAACCAACGTCGATCTCCTTGGCCCGTTCCTTGGCCCTCTTGGTCTGCTGGTCCTGACCGTTATAGTCCTGACCACCATCGTCGGCATTGGTCAGTTCCTTCTCAGCACCAGTGGGCAAGGGAGGCGTTTTGACGGCCTCTGTTGCCACGACCGGGTGTCCCTGCTGTCCAAACTTCCGATTGGCCATAGCGTCGTTCTGGATGCCCCTGGCCTGAGCCTGTGGGGTGGTCTTGGTCTGCTTGGGCTGGGCGGCAGCTACCTTGTTGGCCTGAGCCTGCATGGCCGGGGTCGTACCCTGCTGTTGAGCGATTTGTTGCTCAACTCCAGCGGCAGCCTGTTGGGCAGCGGTCTGGGCCGTGGCCTGGACACCGGCAGCCACCTGCTGAGGACCTTGACCGGGCTTCTTGACGACTCCAGCAGGCTGGACACCTGCTGCTTGGGGGACAACAGTCTGCCCCTGGAGTTCTTCGATGATCATTCTGACGCTGGGGTTGATGAACTTGCGCATGGTTAGTTTACCTTCTTGAATTCGATCTTGAGTTGGTTCTTGAGCGGTCCACCACCGATTGGGGCAAGGGACTTCTGCTGAACCAAACGACCCCAACGACGGAGGCTGTTGGGATCAGAAGGGTCGAGGTTGCTCTGGGTCTTCATGACCTGGACCAACTGCTTGGCCACGGTGGGACTCAGGGGCTTGGTTCCCGAGGTGTCACCATCACGGCAGGGAGCCAGGGCACGGGCCGTGGAGGTGAACGAACGGATGCGGAGGGTGCTCGAATCACGGGTGAAGCGATAGGACTTCCCACCGCTTCCAACGGCAACCAGGGCCACGATCTTCTGGCCGGTCTTGTCGAAGAGGTTGGGGTAGCTGTAGTAGCTGTCATTGCCATATGAAAGACCACCACGGGTCAACCAGACAGCATCATAGCCAAGATCCCGAAGGACCCACGACAGCGACTGAAGGGTGCTGATGTACTGACCATAGTCGGAGACGTCGACCGGGTAATCCTTACCGCCCCACTTGTTCTTGGTGGGCTTCTTGGCATTGACCTTCTTGACCAGATCATTGATCCGATCCAGCTTGGCCTCGTCGCCATCGCCGCCAACAGATACCGGCATCGACAGCCGGTTGTCGAGGTTTTTGATGCGCTTCTGGATAGTGAAGAGGTCCATGGTTATTCCACCAGCTTCTGGAGGTCTTTGACGGAGTTGAAGAGGGCTTGGATCGGACCTTGGAGGGTCAGCTTATGGGTTTCGATGCGATTGTCGTTCGAGTTGTTTTCGGTCAGAGCTTGGATCAAGGTGTCGACCAGCTTGATATTGGCCGTGGCCTGGGTCAGTTTGTCAGAAACGTCCTGAAGGCTCTTGATCCCGGTGCTTGAACCCTGCTTGAGTTTCACCTGGGCCGGTTTTGCGGGCTGGGAGCTTCTGGGCCGCTGGTTTGGGTCCTGGTTGCCACCCTGCTGCTTGTTTTGTGGCTGCATGCCGCTAGACTTCCCGTTGACCGGGTCCACTGCTGGACCTTCACCCGGAGCGTCCAATGGGTTCATCCCATTGTCCTCATTGAGGTTGCCTGCTATGTCCTCTTGGTTGTATCTGACACCAACGCCTTCAAGGATCTTGGCGACACGGGGATCAACCCGTCCACGCTCGGCACGCTCGGCCCGTTCCTTGATTCCAGTGTCGACACCCATGGTTCCAAGGGCTGCGGCCACATGCTTGTTATAGCCACCATGCTTGCTCATCCTGACCTCCAAGTCTCCCCATAGGTAGGTCCAATGCTCGTTTTCTCGTACAGAAATGCCTGGGCTGTGGACTACACTGGCACACCTATTGAGTTGTCCTGGCTCAAAAAACTATTCACCTACAAGGATCTGAAGGACTTTCAGCACAAGAAGAGGTTTGGGTATTTCCCGGAATACTGCACCATTGGCGAGGTGATGAGCCACGGTCAAGTGATCCACGCTGTGAGGGAAGCCAAGAAGTCGAATCTGGTCGTTACCGTTCATGACCCCAACCACCGTTACCTGATCGAAACGGGCAGGATCCCGGCCGACTACCTTCCTGGGTGTACGGGTCGGGACTACCAGCTTCTCAGTGCCGAGATCGCTTTAGGGTGTGGACATGGGATCTTAAAGATTGGGACCTCTGGTGGCAAGACTTTCATCATGGGTATGGTCGTCAAGCGGTTGGTTTTGGAAACCGATTGTAAAGGGATCATGATTCTCATCTTGTCTAAGGACCTCTTGGATCAGACGGCAGAACGGTTTGTCTCCTACGGTGTCCCCTCAGACGATATCGGAATCATCCACTCAGATATCTCCCCCAAGGAACAACAGATCGCTTCCCAGAAGCGGGTTGTCCTAAGCACCCATCTTTCGATACCAAAGTTCAACGGAACCATAAATCGAATTGAGTATGTGATCACGGATGAATGTTTTCCTGCTGGAACCATCATTGGTGATAAAAAAATAGAAGACCTTTGTATTGGTGACAAAGTCCCATCCTTCGATGAAGTTTCTGGTAAAATTTCTACGGATATTGTTGTCAGCAAGATGGTAAAAAAACCATCTTCTTTGCTAACATTGTCGACAATGGCTGGACCGATAACATGTACTTCTGAACACCCTTTTTGGACCCCGCAAGGATGGGTGGTTGCATCACACATACGGTCTGGTATGGTGGTTGCCTATGACAAGAACCACATGCGACACCTGCGGACAAGAAACGGGGAAACCAACGAGGTGGGAGGGGCAGGCTCTAAATTGCGACCATTGCATAACAGAAAAAATAAGAAAACGCTCTGCTGTTCTAACCTTTCAGTCAAAATGTTTGGAATGCGGTTGCCCTGTTCCTGCGAACACAACAGAAAAGAGATCCAGGCACAAAATAAGCGGAGGTCTCCTTTGCAGCAAGGAGTGTATAACCTTACACAAAAAGAAAACCAGTGGATTAAAGCTGGGTGCCTGGAATCGGATACATTCCTCGAAACGAATGCGGGAAGACAACCCGATGTTCAGGGAGGATATCCGTATAAAAATGTCAAAGAAGTTGAAGGAAATTGGTCACCGACCTCCGGTAAGAGGAGGAAACGGCTGTCTCCCTCCAATACCCCAACAAAAGCTCTTCGAAGCCCTGGGGTCGGATTGGATAATGGAATATCCTATAAAAACAATGGATTATGCGAGTGTGGAGGTAACAAAGCTTCCCCCGTGCTACAAGTCGGACATAGCCAACCCAAATTTGATGATATCGATAGAGGTAGATGGAGAGAGTCACAACCTTTTGAAAACAAGGGAAAAGGACGAAAAGAAAACGAAGGTATTATCTGGGTTAGGGTGGAAAACGTTACGGTTCACAAACCAGGAAGTGATGGAAAATTTGGAGGTCGTTGTCCAAACGGTTATGTCTATAATATCGAGACAAAAAAACACCATACCTATATCGCTGACGGGTTCATAGTTCATAATTGCCATCGCTCAATTGGACCCCTTTGGTCAGCATTGTTCCCCATGCTTCCGAACCTAAAAAACATATTGGGATTCACGGCTACCCCTTGGGATACCGAAGCCGAACGTCAGAAGATGCTTTCCATCTATGGACAGATCCTGGTCGATATTCCAGTGTCATGGCTCATTAAGAAGGGTTATGTCCTGAATCCTGAAATCTATTTCATCAGGCTTCACTACAAAGACCGGAATAATAAACTCATAGAAACAATGGATTGGAGGACCGCTGAAAAGCAGTTTATCCTTGAGGAAAGAAACAGAAATCTGCTTCCCATCGTTGTACTGAATAAATTCGGTGGACGAATGCTGGTCCTCTATGATAAATTGGACCACGGTAAAAACCTTCAAGAGCTTTACATTCAACAGGGTTTTGAAACACGTCTTGCTGAAGGTATCACCTCAACCACTGACCGTAAATCGGCCATTGAATGGTTCCAGCAACCTTGTCACGAAGGTCAGCGAGGAAAAGTCTTGTTGGCAAGCAAGGTCTTTGATGAAGGCATCGACATCAAGGGCGGCTGTGACTTGGGGTTCCTTATTGGTGCCGGGCAGGATGAATCCAGGACCAAGCAACGCATTGGTCGCCTCTTGAGGATCAACTCATCTGGTAAGGTGAGGATCTTTGACGTGCAGGACACCAACCACCCAATCCTCTCAAGGTGGTCAGGATCACGTCGTAGGGCCATCAGGGAAGAGACTGGTATCGAGGCCAAGGTCATCAGTTTAGAGACCTTCGCCTCCATGAATGATGATTCCAAAGTGGTCAGTGAGGAATCAGGACCCGATAACTAGGCTATGCGAGCACCAGCCATAAACGAGTTTACCGGAGCAGGTGGCGTTGCCGCCTTCACAAGAAGTGGACCACTGGCAGACCCTGTCAGGAAAGTACCAAAAAAGAAGGGCACCGGGATGAAACCCGATGCCCTTGTCAAACAAGTCGTTAGTGGCTACAAGCGCCGCTGATTAACTCTGTTTGGTTGACGACAACAGGGAATCCAAAAGATCGTTTGCCTGTATCGCTTCCGCCTTGATGACCTCTTCTGATTTCTGTTGAGGAACAACAGTTGGGGACGGTGTGTAGACGACCTGTGGCAGAGGAGCCTGAGTAACCGGTGCCGGTGTAGTGACTCCACCCAGGGCTGGCGGTGCTCCACTCAGGGCCGGAGGTGAAGGAGGAATCGTACCGGCCAACACAGCATCACCAATGGCCCGCACCCTGATGTCCTGCTTCAAGGACTCGGAGGTCGTTGGTATGGGAGGAGGCGGTACGATGGTGGCCGGAGGCTTGATGGTGGATGCTGGCGGTGCCGTCTCGACTGGCTTTGGGTCGGTCCCTTCGAGCTTCTGTTGACCAGGAATATCTTCTGAGGTTGTTTCCTTCTCCTTGCTCTTACGACCACGCTTTCCACCCGTCTCCACCACTTCAGTCTTTTCCCAGGTAGCACTCACCGAAACTGGGATCGAACAACCCTGAGGCCAGATCCAGGTTGGAATACTGTCGGTGTTGGCTTCTTCCTCGGTCCACTTGTAGAAATAAACCTTCTTACCAGCAATCTCCCTCTTGGAGATTTCCGATTCGCTCAGAACAATTCCAAAAAGCCACTTGTCGGTTTGGGATCCACCACCGCCAACACGACCAAGGCATTCTGCCCTCTTGGCGTACTCTGCACCAAGGTTTTTGGTAATCGTCTCTTTCGCTCCAATTCCATCTGAGTTTCCGTCCATGGTAACATTGATGGCAAGTCCAAAATCACCCTTTGTCCACGATATGGGTGATGTTACCGATGCCCCCAATCCTTTCTGGGTATAGGCCGAAACAGAGTTTTCCACCTTACCGTCACAACGATTCTTGATGAACCAGTTGAGGGCATCAGTGACGGAAAGGAATTCGATCTTCCCCTGTTTCTTCATGGTGATCGTCTTGTCTGCTGTTATGGAGAACTGTCCCTTGTTAAGGAACATAACCTCCATCAACAGGTTCTCGGTGATTCCGAGTAACTTAGCCAACTCGAAAAACCCCACCCTTGGCAGGACTTCGTTTCCGAATTCGATTGCTTTGACAAAATCGTCGTAGGTTTTCATGATCATTCCTTAATGGCAAGATTGTGGCCGATGATGGTGATCACGCCACTGGTGGTGATGATGTGGATGTAGCCGTCAGAAGATTCGTCCTCGATATCGAGGATGATTCCTCCGCGACGCTTTGAGTCTGGTGAGGTGTCGATGCGCCCAAGGACCTTGATAGCCAGATCGGGATAAAGTGTCTGGAAAGCCCTCTCAAGCCCATGGGAGTTGATGAGGGTCTTGGCACTCCCCTTGGTGGCATCAGTCTGAGCAAGTTGGAAAGCAGCCTCCAAGATCGACATGGCCTTGCTGACATCTGAACGAGGCGCACGGATATGGATGTCCTTCTTTACAATGGCCTCTGTACCGGGACGTTTGATCTGGGATGGGTCCAATCTCCCGGCCACAACCGGCCTCTGAACCGGTGCTGTGGGAATAGGACCCTCGTCAGCAGGAAGAGGAGGTCCAGCCGAGAATACACCAGGGACTGCCACCTCTTCATTGATGTCCACTGTTTTAGGTGCCACCGCTCCAGCCAACTGATATTCAGTTACCATTTTTTCCACTGGGACAATGTCTCCAGGCTTCAGGCGACCATCAATGACCTTGGTCACTTCCTCGTCGGTCAGAGCCTTGAATTGCTCGGCATTCCAACCAAGCCCCTTGACCTTGTGGAAGAAGACTTCTCTTGGAAGTCCCTTACCTTTGTAATTGACGAAGTCATCATCAGCGAATGCAGTCATGTTTTTCCTAACGATAAATGGTAAGTTTTTGAACAGCTTCCAGATCGTCCTTCTTGACACCTGTATCAGAGCCAGGAAGGGGTTTGGCATAAGCAGTCCAGCAAAGCTTACCGAGGACGAAGGCGTCAGCGACATTGTTGTCGCTGGATTCAAAAGTCCAGCGTTTATAGACGCACATCATGACCACCTCTTTCTCACTGTTACCCTTACCAGTGGCAACCTTCTTGAGAACAGAGGTGGGACAGGTTGCAAAGTGCCAACCAGCACGAGACATCATGATGCGAAGGTGCCAACCAAGTCCACCAAGGGCAGCCATCTGATTGGCCTGAGCGAAAGCGAAATCTTCCATGACAACACAGACTGGGAGATTACTTTTACGTTCATTGACCCACTGATAGATTGTTTGAAAGATGCCTGTGATCCTGTCAATCTGATCCATTGGTTTTGGACCGGGTTTGGTTTCAATGAGCGTATGGTCTATCAACTTCCCATCAGGTCCAAACATCACCACACCAGACCCGGTGTAGGATTGGTCAAGACCAACATAGACGGCCGGATTCACCAAAGGCGAAAGAGGAACTGAAAAAGGAACCTTGAGTTTTTTAACCACTGGTGACAACTTTCAGGACCTTGGTCCAGTCGGGATCCTTGACGATCCTCATGATCTCACAGTAAGTGGCAAAAGCAACACGATTGGCCTTGATCTTATCGATCCGATCAGAAGGACCATCATATATGATTCTCTCGGGATCTCCAAACACCTCAATCAAATGAGCAAGAAGTCTCTGCTTGGTACAAGGGTCATCCACACGGAAAAGCCTCTCGACCTTAGCCTTGGGAACCAAGACA
>JFJP01039734.1_pt1 | contig 14156 bp, 10 predicted proteins | sample 431651 | NCBI WGS metagenome assembly JFJP01 (sample SAMN02602958, study PRJNA72255) | Microbial mat metagenome, whole genome shotgun sequencing project. | biome: fresh water; feature: sink hole; material: water; isolation source: purple microbial (photo- and chemosynthetic) mats found in... | reverse complement strand
AATTACAAAGCAAGCTAGTGTTCCCGAATAGAATTGAAGTAGTTCCAGTTTCAGGTTTGGAAACTGCGGCTATTGGTCAAAATGTTATTGGGGGATGCTTCCCACCAACACAAAAATTTATCAAAGCTGATGGGACTATAGCTACTTTGGGGGGCTGTATTGGTACAGATTTACAGTGTTATACTATAGATGAAAATAATATTATAGGTATAAGTGATAAAACAAGAGTGGTTCATACAGGTATGAAAACTCTAATTAAATTAACTTTTGATAATGGTGGTGAAATTACTTGCACTCCAGATCAACGATTTAAAGATATACACCATAATTGGATAAGGGCTGAAGATGGATACGGACACTATTTCAAAACTATTGACTTGCAAACTTTGCGGGAGTCAGGTTACTTATTTGACGAATCATTTGAAAGCTGTGCATCAAATGACAGGAAAGGAATACAAAGTTCTATTTCCAATGGAAAGACTTACGGGAGCACATTTTCTAAATATAACTCACAGAAATACTACCGATACGGGAAGGGTTATTTGTCAAGTGTGCCAACAACCTTTACGAATGATTACATCGAAGCATTTACACTTTCATGGTATGACAGTAGCACAGTATCAGGAGAAGTATCCAGATGCGGAAATGAAAACAGAAAATGTGAAGGAAATTTGGGGGGAGAAGTCGCGGGATCATGTATTGGAACAACACAAAGACCCGGAATTCAAGAAGTCCTTACAAATTGGGATTGCCAAGGTACAACATTTAGCTCATGCAGCAACACGAGAGAAAATGAAAGACCCTGCGGAGAGGGAAAAGGTTCGTCAGAAACAACTGGATTGGTGGGCGAACTTAACCCCAGAACAACAAGAAAATCATTTAAAAAGTGCTATACCACGAAAGATATACTATCAGGCAAAAGATGGAATAACTTACAACTTTTGTTCAAAAGTAGAAGTTGTTATGGCTTATTATATGGATATATTGGATATAGTCTGGACTTACGAGACTGGGAGAATACCTTATATATGCGAGAAAAATCGGCCACGAATTTTCATACCGGATTTTCAAACGGATTTAAATTATGTGGAGGTGAAGTCTTCATGGGTAGCTTCTTTAAATCCGAAAAGATGGGCTTTAAAACAATTAGCAGTGATGGACAAACCTTTAATTGTTTTAGATCAGAGTCTTTTGAAAATTCTGAATCTACAAAATATATATGTGTGTATAGGTACCAATCTTCCAAAGAATCATGTAATTCAGTACAAAGAGCTATTACTAAAGTGGGGTCACTTAAATGTACCCGTATTACCGTCTTTTCAGAAGAATTAACTCCTGTTTATGATGTGGAATATACGGGGTATACACATACTTTTCTATATTGACGAATTGAACTACATGGCTGTAACAGAAAAGTCTAAAAGTTCAATAGATGGTGGTACATATGATCAAGCGGTGTCTTTATATAATTCTATAGCAAGACGTAGGAAGTCTCGGTTTCAAACTTCAGGGTCTTTACCTGGTATTTTATGTTTAGTATCGTCAAAAAGATACCCTGGACAATTTACAGATATTAAAGAAGCTGAAGCTGTAACAGATAAAACAATTTATGTTTATGATAAACGTGTATGGGATGTAAAACCACAAGGTAGTTTTAGTGGTGTATTTTTTGATGTTTTTATTGGGGATGAAGGTAGAAAGCCTCGTATTTTATTAGAAGGTGATTTGGTTGATCCAAAAGATAGGCATTTAGTAGACCATATTCCTATTGAATTTAAAACTGATTTTGAAGGTGATATAATTAATTCCTTAAGGGAGATAGCTGGTAAATCTACTTTAGCTAGACATCCTTTTATTGTTAATACTGATGCTATCTCTAAATGTATGGATAGGTATAACTCTATATTTAGTTTAGATGTAGTAGATTTTGTTTCAGATGAATTATATTTAATGCCTGATAATTTTTATAAACCAGAATTACCTAGATATGCACATATTGACTTGGGTATAACAGGGGATAGTGCGGGGTTCTGTATTGGTACCGTTACAGAATTTGAAAAAATAAAAAGAAATGAAGAAGATATAGGAGAATTACTTCCAAAGTACCATATTGATGGTTGTTTAGAAGTGCGCCCCCCCAAAGGTGGTGAAATCCTATTTTATAAAATACGAAATATCCTATATAAATTAAGAGACATGGGGCTAAATATAAGATGGGTGAGCTACGACACATTTCAATGTTTATCAGGAGATACTCAAATTTGGACAGATCATGGTATGGTAGATGCTAAAGATGTAACTGAAGGTATGATGGTTCAGTCACGTATAGGGGCTAGACCTATAATTAAAAAATGGTCATTCGGATTACAACCAACTATAAAAATGCTAACTTCAGATCATTCAGGATTAGAAATAACTGAAAAGCATAAAATAGAAGTTGCTATAGGTTGGACTTATGGTAGTGAAAAGCCACGTAAACGTGCTATTTGGGGATGGGTTGAAGCAAAAAATCTTAAAGTTGGGGATGTTATCCGCTATTGGAATAGATCATCCGATGTAGATGTTCCTAATTTAGTAGATTTATTATCCTTACCCCCTAAAAATAAAATGTGTCATAATTATAATAATTATGATGTTCCAACTAAATTAACTGTAGCTTTTGCAGAACTTTTAGGTGTTATATGGGGTGATGGGCATATTCATAGGGATGGTATCTATATAACTTGTGCAAAAGGTGAAGAATTATGCGCGGCACAAGTTATAAAGAATGTATTCAGTATGGAACCCTCTATTAGAAAGGTTAATAACCATTATGTAGTTGGTATTTGTTCTCAAATATTAGTCCGTTGGCTTGCTGTTAATGATTTAATTAAAAATTTTGATATACCAAAGAAAATAAAGCAATCCCCTAAAATAGTACAAGCAGCTTTTATTAGGGGACTATTTTCAACTGATGGTAGCGTTAATGCTAAAGGAGGGGAGTCTAGTTTTAGTACTGTTAATGAAAAGTGGGCACAGTATGTTCATGTGTTTTTAAGGTCAGCCTTTGGGATTCAAAGTTGTGTTGTTAAGTCTGAAAGAACAGGTGATAATTTTAATACCTCTAATCCCTATCAATTTATTGTTGTAGTCCGAGGGTCACGTAAGAAATTTTATGACACTATAGGTTTCTGTTACAAAGAAAAATCTGAAAAATTGGAAAAGCATTTAGCTAAACCTGGTAGAGATTTGTTATTACGTATAACAAGTCTTGAAAAATCCTCTACTGAGGTTTTTGATTTTGAAGTTGCTGAAGATCATTCGTATGTAGCAAATGGCTACGTTTCTCATAATTCGAGAGACTCTATGCAGATTTTAAAACAAAAAGGATTCTTTACAGGAACCTTATCAATGGATGTAAGTACTTTACCTTACGAGATTACTAAAACAGCTTTATATGATGGTAGAATAACTATGCCAGTACATGCTAAATTGCGTAGAGAATTATCGTCATTAGAAATGGATACAAAAAAAGGGCGTGTAGATCACCCGAGTTCGGCAGGGGGTTGCCATTCAGGAGATATTGAGGTATTTTGTTTTGATGGTATTTTTACTTTTGAAAAATTAGTTAAAGACTATAGTATAGGTATTTCACATTTCGGATACGCTTTTAACTCTAATACTAATAGCTTTGTTAAGGTTTTGTTAGAGTCACCTAGAATAACTAAAAATGTAACTACTTTAATAGAATTAGAATTTGCTAAAGGTGTGGTTAGATGTACCCCAGATCACTTATATATGCTTAGTAATGGCTTATTTAAGGAAGCTCAATTTTTAACTATAGATGATGATTTAAAGGACTTTTATTTTGACTAAATCTATTTTTTTGAGGGGTAAAAAATGGAGAGTCCTATATCGGCATAAGCAATATGGTTGGTTCTTAACTGAAGATGAAGCTAAAATTAAGTTACAAGAGGTTTTAAATGCGAATAATATCTAAAAAAATAGTTAATGTGGATAGCACCCCTGTATACGATGTATCAGTGCCTTTTTTTGAAAATTTTGTTTTAGCTAATGGTGCTGTAGTACATAATTCTAAAGATTGTATAGCTGGTTATACTTTAATACCTTTAGTGTCTGGATTGAAGATGCCTATTGCAGAATTGGTAGGTAGAAGTTTTATGGTTTATTCAGCCTTACCTAATGGTAAAGTTGTAACGGCTAGAGCTAAAAATGTTCACTTGGTTGGTATGCGGGATGTTCTAACTATAAAATGCTATACTGGTAATGCAATTACTTGCACTGATGACCATGAGATTATGTTGAAAGATGGAACTTTTATAGAAGCTAAGAACTTAAAAGTTGGGGCTAGGTTAATGTCTAAGTTAACACCGTTAGCTGTAGAATCTATAACTTATTTAAAAGATAAGATAGATGTTTATGATATGACAGTAGAAGGAACCCATAATTTTGAGATTTCATCGGGCATCTTTGTTCACAATTGTATTTCTGGGGATACACTTATTCCCCTTTTAAAGGGTGACACAACGCCTATAAAAGATTTAATTGGTAAAGATTTTTGGGTATATTCCTCCTTACCTAATGGTAGTATCGTTCCTGCTAGAGCTAGAAATGTACATAAGGTAGGAACTTTACCAGTATTAAAAATAACTCTAGATTCAGGAGATACTTTAACTTGTACTCCAGATCATGAAATTATGTTACGTGATGGATCATTTATAGAGGCTAAAGATTTAAAAGAAGGAAATAGTTTAATGCCTTTTTATACTAAAGTATCTGAAGGAGATAGCAGATATAATTTGCATGGATATCATCAAGTAATTAATAACCTAACTAGTAAATTTGAATTTACTCATAGGGTAGTAATGAAGTATGTTACAGGGTTTAACTATGGCGGTACTAAATTTAGTAAGGACGTTATTCATCATATTGATTTTAATAAATTGAACAATTGCCCTTCTAATTTAGTAGTTATGGATTGGGTTGATCACTTAAAGCTTCATCAAACATTTGGGACTACTAATTTAAAACAGTTATGGAAAGACCCGGCTTTTAGAGCTAGAAATGTTTTAAGAGCCTCAAAATTAGGAAAGCTAACTGGAGTGAAAAATATTACTAAATATAATAAATCTCCTGAAAGAATAGTTAAGTTAAAAGCTTCAGGATTATTTAGGTCTAACGGTATAAAAGCTGGGGCTATTATGAAAGAAAAATGGAATAACCCAGAATATCGTAAGATTCAAATAAGAAAAATGAAACTTACAAATGGTTATACTAGGAGAGATATAGTATTAGAAAAAATAATTGAAACTGCTAAAATATCTGGATCGTTAACTGAAATTTTAGAAAAGCTAAATTGTACTCAAAAAGTTGTTATGAGAGTTTTAGACGAACATAATGTACCTAGTTTAGATATTAAAAAATTATGTGATCCTGAACTTAAGAAAGCTAGATATCAAGTAAGAACCGATTTAACTTTTGACTTTTTAAAAAATGAAGCATCTAATTATGGGGGGTTAAATGCTTTATGTAAAGGACTTGGAATAACCCCTAAAGTAGTTTATGCTAGACTTTCAAAAGAGGAACTTAATGAATTGGCTACTTGTTTTGATAAGTCAAAACGTAATCAATCTATACATTATAGAAGTGATGTTACCTTTGAACTAATGGTAGATGCTGCTTGCAATAAAACTAAAACCTTATTTGAAATATGTACTGATTTAAAAATACATAGTTCAGTAGCAGAACGAATTATTGCTTCTCAAGGATTGACAAAAGAACAGTTTAAAAATCAATACTGTCATTTAAGATTCAATAACCACAAGGTTGTTTCTATTGAATATTTAGATGATCCTATAGATGTTTATGATATGACAGTAGATGAAACACATAATTTTGCAATTGCATCAGGTATTTTTATTTCAAATTGCAGTGATGCTTTTGCTGGTACAATATCAGGTTTAATTTCTAGAAGAGAAATTTGGGGTAATTTTGGGATTTCACCAACGGATATACCCGATACAGTTAGAAAGATTGTGAAAGATTCAAAAGATGAGGAAAAAATAAAATGATAACTTATAGATTAAAAAATAATAATTTATCCACAAGTTGTATTAAACAAGGTGTTCATACAGATACATTAATATGGACATCTGAAGGTTATAAACGTGCTAAACATATTAAATTAGGTGATCTAGTACAAACTAAATTAGGGTTTAAACCCGTACAGGTCATATCGAATCATGGAGTTATACCATGTATAAAAGTTATTACTAACAAAGGATTTGAAATTACTTGTACTGATGACTTAGCTTTAGATACACCTTCTAGTATTAAAAAAGAAGTAAACTTTCCTAATAGCTATATAAAATCTGGGGATTCTGTAAATTTATGGTATAAAGGTGTCGAAAAGTATCCTAATAATTATTTACCTTTAGATACTTCTAAAAAAATAGATAAATCAATAAAAGATGTGGAATTGCCTTCATTATTAACAGAAGATGTAGCGTTAGCATTAGCTTTTATTTTAAGTAGAGGCACTTTTAATAGGGCTACTATTAATTTATATCTTACTAATAGTAAATTAGATTATGTTCAATCATTATTTAAATCTATATTTAAAATAGAGATAACAGGAAGTCCTTACAATAACAATGTAACATATATTTATTCAACATTAATACTTAACTGGTGCGAAAATAATAATATTAGAAAATCAGAAGATATTCCTGATGTTATTCTTAGGTCACCTATTTCAGTTCAATGTGCTTTTATACGTGGTTTATTTTCTAGTAGAAATAAGATAGATGATAATGTTAATATAATGAGTATTCATAAAAAATGGTTACAGTATATTCAGAATTTTTGCCTTCTTCATTTTGGAATGTCTTCAGTAATTAAGAAAATTGCTAATTATTCTAGAACTATTAAGAAATATAAATTAGTAATTAAAGATAAAGAATCTTTCTTAAAAAATATAGGGTATATATGGAATGATGATTTATTGAAATTAAAAACAAATTTAAAACCTGTTAAATCTAATAAGGTTATGATTAAAATTTCTTCTATTGAAAAAATAGAAGCACCTATCGTTAATTTTATGGTAGATGACACATTTTGTGTTGCAAATGGGTTCATTTTTAGGTGACCCTACTTTATTTTCAATATAGCTGTTTAATGCTTAATTATTTTGGTATAATTAAACCTTATTATTTTTAGAAGATATATCATGTTAGCTCCGTACACACAAAAACCTAACTGGACTAAAACAAAAGCAGTTAAATTACTTGCTAGTAATTTAACTTCACCTATAGAATTAAGTACTTATTCTGATGGCGAAATCTTATTTTGGAGTCCTGACAATAATGTTACGTTTTCATTGCCTTTTAAATCTGTAGAACAATTACGTAATGCTTTAAATAGTATGGGTGACCCTATTTTGGGTACACCTATAGAACATAATAATTTAAAATCTAATACATATAATTTATTAGACTTAGTTACTATAACTTCTGATTTGAAAAATCTTAAAGAATTAATAAATGATACTACTAGTATAGATAAAGTAAATAAAGAAATAATTAGAGCAACTAATAATCCTGAATACATCTGCGCTAAACCGAAAGATACTAAACCGAAAGATACTAAATTAAAAGTGATTAACTCTATTTCTTTTGATAGGAAAATTTCTAAGGAGGACAATGGATGGGGTGTTTTTGTTAATATACGTAATAATCCTTATAGATATTATTATAAAACTAGAGATGCTGCTAGGTCAGCTTTAGCCTCTCATAATGTAGGGGAGCATGGTAGACTTTTATAATAGCGTTGCGGCTATGTCCTTCAGAGTGGTTATTGTGGTTGCAGAAGGATGCTCCTTTAAAAAACCGTAAGGTAATACGCATCTAGGTTAGATTCCTAGAAATCATTCTTAAAAATATTTTTTAAAAAGAGTTGACTTTCTTGAATTAGGATGTTATACTTCTTTCTGTTAGATAACTTTTAGGATTTTTGTGACTTTTACAACCTTTAAACAGATTAAGCAGCAGTCGCCCAAAACGCGATCACTGCCATTTGTCGCCCATAAAGCGAATAAGGGTTGGAGTGATTGTTCTGAGATTATTAATTATCCGGTTAGTGGTACTTGTGGGGGTTATATGTAACCTCCAAGTCTTAAAAAGATTGGTGAATAACCCAAGTACCTCAAAAAGGACTTGGGTTTTTTGTTTTTGGAGTTGAATATGGTAGAGAGAGTTAGAACAGTAATTGAAGTAACCAAGAAAGCTTGGAAACTTTAAAAAAATGTTAAAAAAGTGTTGACAATCACAAAAAGTGTGATACAATACTTAGATAGAAAGTTCAGGGCATCGTACCTGATACTGTAAGATCATTAAAAATTTAATAGGCTATGTAGCTCTTGCGAAGACAACACCAATTTAATTTAATGCGGTGATAACAGTCCGTACATTCGTGAGAATTAACGTGCAAGAGCACATAGTAAAACTTCTTTAATAGCTTCAAACAAGGTTCCACGGTTGTTAACTTTGAAACGGGTTATCGAAGACTGTTGTATATTTGAACTTATGGTAAGGCTAACGTTGAAAATTAAAGAAGTTTTACTATACCTCCTTGGTGGTTCTATATATATGGTAGGATCATTATCTGGTTTACAGGTGTAACAAGGGGGTTTAATAAATAAATCCTTGATAATAGCTACAAAACATATATAATGTGGGGGGACGGTATTCTGGTGTTGATGAAAGTCTGAGTCACCTATAAAACCCTTTCTATCTCTTAGAGGTAGAGGACAAGTGAAAACTAACAAGTTTAAACTGTGGTTGGGTTTAACACCAAACAGGTAGGGCAGTCCTGATTTACTGTCAAAGTTGCTGACTGAGGTAAGCTATAACAGCAACCACGACACCGATAGCTTTGAAGTGTCACTAATTTAGGATGTGCGGGGACGTTGGAGTGTCTCGGGAGGCTGTAACCCTCTTGCCGTAAGGCTTAGTAAGTTCGATTCTTACCACATCCACCAAACATGGTACACTATGTATCTGACATTGGAACGACTATGAAAGTAGCTGTAAGCAATCCTATGTAGTAGAGGGGTGTGAAATTCCCCCACATTATCTCGTGATGCAGCTAGTGTGGCAAATTGACCTTCAATCAATTGAGATCGGAGCAAAACCGATACGGGATACCAAATATTTATTGACATTGCGTAAAAGTAGTGTATAATACATTTACAGCGGGTAGTGTAACAACAGTTCGGCCTCATAAGCCTGAATCATCGGAGGTGTAAGTCCTTCACCCGCTTCCATTTTTTTAACTGTTGGATAGGAAACTATGTAAATTACCCCTACTTGAAAGGGTAGAGACTTTGAAAGAAGTCAATTTACTAGCCTAAGTGAAAACCCAAAAGGTTTGAACTACGTTGTTTAAGTGATAACACCCACGAATGTATATTCTAGTTTGTGGCTCTGTTGTTTAGTATTAAAAGTTTTGATGGTAAGAAACGGTGTACTAAATGTAAAAAGCTTTTACAACCTTGGCGAAGGGTATGTAACATCGAAAGATGGGCAAAACTTGCGAGTATTTGCCAAAAATGGTTAGTTTTTAGTGTGTTTATTTTTTTAACTGTTGGATAAGGATACTTATATGAAGACAAAGAGTGTAAAGCGGTCAGAAGCTGTTGTTCGTAATAGTGATTGGGCGGCATTGTCCCCTCAACAACAATTGGCATACCTTGATAAGCAAGGTTTTGTTGCAAAGAAACAACGTGCAAAGCTTGCTAAGGTTAAGTAATAAAGGTTAAATAGTCCGTTCACGTTAGAAATAGCGCAGTAGTTATACATTGCCCGTTTCAGGAGTGTATAATTACATTGAAATAGCTGGAATTTACCAGTGATACCTAGTGAGTTGCAACTTAAAAGCTAGGAGTACGGACATCTTGGGGGTAATAAGCCCCCACCTTTTTGAAAAGTAGTTCATAGGTTTTTGCGGGGGGGTCAATGTGACTTACACCAACACAATTCAGAACTGCTTTTCGTTTTATTTAAGGGTAAAACCTTAAAACCTGTAGGTGAATGCATGATTCCTCTTATCATAATGCGAATGGGTTCCCTATAGGAAATTGTGGAGACAGACTTGCAATTACTTGCAACACTGAATAAAAGTGCTTTACTACTGTAGCGTATTTACAGTAGCGCGTAATTACACGTTGTTAGCGTAATTGACAAGATGGATAACGTAACCATCAAATATTTGTTACATTGTTTGTTAAAACAGTGTATAATACAGTTATTGCGGGTAGTGCAGAAACAATCCAGTCTCTAAAGTACAATGACGCAGGTAGGTCAAGTTGACCCGGTAAGTCTCATAAGCTTATCCGAGAGTGGAGCGTTACCACTACCTGCATCATTGTATTTTAGGTTCCAATGGTTAATATCTTCTAGTAATTGCTCTAAAGTTATTGAAGATTTATCTAGTTATAAAATTGCAACGAATTTAAATATTTCAAGAAATACAGTAATGAAGTATTGGTAGGTAGCAGGTTTGATCCCTGTCACCTCTACCAAGTTTCTATTGACACACGTTTAATTGTGTGCTACAATGAGTTTTTAGGGGTTAGTAGAAGACTACGAAGAACACTTGCAATGTCTTTGTTTGGGTTTACTCTCATAAAGTCATTACTCCTAGGGATAGCTTATATGAATTGAGAGTTTTATTAGGTTTATAATGGGGGGCAGCATAGGGATGCGGAAGACACTTGCAATGTCTTTGTCTAGTGGGGTTCGATACCCCCGGCCTCCACCAGTTTTTAAGGGCTTGGGGGGCGGTACCCCATAGCTCCACCAAGTTTTTTACTGCGTTAGACTTCTAGTGAGGTCATCAGACTTTCAATCTGACTAGAGGGGAGCATAACCCCTACGCAGTACCACTTGACAACTACTAAATTTAGGTTATAATACATAAAACGGAGTGTAATATGAAAAAGAGTATGAAGAAGATAATGAAGGATATGATTATTTACTTAGTAAAACATAGGGTTAAATTAAGTAAGAACAAATCCAGTGGTGTATATTTTATTGAAAATTTTAATGGTAAAGATGTATATAGGGTACATTTAAGTTCATTTATACCAAAAATCTTTAATTCTATTTCTACTAATGATATTGCATTGGTAGTAAATAGAAGTGAATTTAAAAAGTATTTAGAATGGGATAGTCAAACACTGTGGCTGACTATTGATAAATAAATTTCCGAGTATCGGCAAGTGGTATGTCGCATGGTTTGGGACCATGACTTCGGGTGTTCGATTCACCCTACTCGGACCAGTTTTAAGAGTTAGGCGCTTTGGTTGCGCTTTCTGTAGTTAAATCCTTAAGTAACTTAACTACCGGAATAGAAAGATGCCCTGCTAATTACAGAGTAATCGCTAGAAACACGGCAGGCGTGTTGGGTCAGTTCGATTCTGACAACTTTTAAAAATAGTTGTTGACAAAGTTTTAAAACTGTGTATAATATAGATTATTAAAGTTGAGTTCGTCTAGAATATGCTAGGGCACATCCTCGGAGGGGTTGAAACATAGGTGCGAACCCTGTACTCAACTTTAATTATAGTGTTATAGCGGGGGCATATTGAAGTATATTGTAGAAGTGACCTTATGATTCTTAAGTAAATCATAAGGTAAATGCACCGTACTAGGAGGCTAGCAATAGTCGGGGATGCATTACAGTGTATTTCAATATAATAGTTTTAAAATAGTTGTTGACAATGTTTAAAAACTGTGTATAATGAGGACTAAATTAAAGTATTTCAAAAGAGTACTTTAATTTGATAACTCAGGAAGTAGGATTAGAAGTAGCCATCTTTTAAAGAGTTCGACAAGTGTATATCGTGACAGTTAATCTAGTGCAGGGCAGCATTAACTAGATGAAAGTTCAAAAAGGTATTTGGCAGGTTGAAAGATAAACTTCTTAGCCAGATATTTAAGCCAAAGTACTCTTCGAGGGGTATGGAAGGAGATAGGGTAGCACCCCTGAGAACGAGGCGGGGCTGAGCCACTTGGATAAGTACTGAGGTAATCCTGAAAGGGTAATGCCAAAGTTCGGTTTAGTGTAAAAACACACTGAGTTATCAATCATACTGAAGGATTTTCACTGAGAAGTGCTTTTGCGCGGATTCTAGATTAGGTGAGAGTCTTTCAGTATGACGAGTCCCTAGTTGGTTATCCCCTTCGATAAGGGATACGAGACTTAAGAAAAGCAACGGTGAAAAGATTGGGTATACATTCGCCACGAAACGGTACGTTCCCAAAAGGCTAGAAGGAGTAACTTGCAAGGAAACTTCTAGAGGCTTGACTTATCATTTTAAATGTTATAATTATATTTTTTAAAGGGTATTATGCGTAAATTGCTTTTAGCTTCTATGATTATGTCAGTACTTGCTTTACAGGGCTGTACTAGGATTCAAACAGGTGAAGTAGGGGTTAGGGTTAATATGTCAAAAGAAGTGCAACCTGGTGAGCTTATGCCTGGTTCATGGAATCAAACTTTGATTGGTTCTGTAATGACTTTCCCAACAAAGGACATTACTGTAAATCTTGAGAATAAGACACCTTTAACTGCTGATAATTCTGCTCTTGCAGATTTTGATGTTACGGTTGTATATGGTATTAATCCTTCATCAGTTGCAGAGTTATACTCCACAAAATCAAAGTCATTTCATACTTATGATGATAAAGAAAATGACACATTTTTAATGTATAACTATATGATGACACTTGTTAATAATGCGTCATATAAAGCGGTGCGTAATTATAAAAGTCTTGAAGTTGCTGATAATAGAGAAAAGATTGAATCAGAAATCCGTTCTTTGGTTATGGAGCAATTAAAAACAGAAAAGCTAGATGCTTCTTTGAATTTAAGTGTGGTACAGGTTCGTAACGTACAACCTAATCAATCTATTTTAGCTGCTGCAACTGAATTTGTGAAATCTCAAAATGAATTGAAAATTAAAGAGAATGAAGTGGAGTTAGCAGAGTTGGAATCAAAGCGTATGCAGATGTTGTCTCAAAATGCGGGATCATCAATTGCGTATATGAATGCTCAAGCTAATGTTACATTAGCAAATGCAGTTGCTGCTGGAAAAGTACAAACTATATTAATTCCACATGGTATGACAATGTTAGGAGCCTTGAAATGAAAACTTTTTCTATTATGTATAATCCTAGGACAGAGAAGTTATTTGCTTTTCCTAAAACAACTACTAAAAGTACTCGTATAGTGCTAGGTGAAGTAGAAGCTGTAACAGCAAATATAGCTTTACAGATTTGGTTAAATAATTTTTAATTAAAAACATCAAAAACCCCCCATAGTGTGCTTACGTTTAAAGTTTGTCAAGGGGGAGGGTTTAATGAAAGTAATTGCAATATTTTGCACAATATACGTTGACAAAGCGATAAAGTGTAGTATAATACTGTCATTAAACGGAGCAGAAATGCGGATTATACTGATACGAGGGATACCTGGAAGTGGAAAAAGTACGTTAGCTCGTACTTTAGGTATTGATCATTTTGAAGCTGATCAGTATTTCATGTTATCGGGGGAATATAGATTTGATGCTTCTAAATTTAAGCAAGCACATGGGATGTGTATGTTTAATACCCGTAGTTCTTTAGAATCTGGTAGGGATGTAGTTGTAAGTAATACATTCACTCAGGTATGGGAAATTGAAATATATGCTGAAATGGCTAAGGAATTTGGGGCTGAATTATTAGTAATTACTGCTAAGGGGAATTATAAAAGTGTACATGATGTCCCTGATGAAGCAGTAAAACGTATGTTTAATAGGTGGGAACCTTATCCAGGGGAAATACTTTAATTATCATACACCTCCACAAGTCTCTTTTAGCGGGGACTTGCAAGTGTGATATACTTAAATTTTAAACAGATTGCTAAATGATTTACGAATATTTGAAATTAGCTGTTGAGGATTCTGGACTTGGTAATATACGTCCTTATTCAGGACGTGGAATGTATGGGGTATTCTGTATAGGAATTACTTGTAGTTTAAGTGACTTTATTAAATTAATTGCTACAGCGATGGTAGCTGCTGTTGGTAATGATAATGAAGATCATTTCATATATCG
>JFJP01042015.1_pt1 | contig 14158 bp, 9 predicted proteins | sample 431651 | NCBI WGS metagenome assembly JFJP01 (sample SAMN02602958, study PRJNA72255) | Microbial mat metagenome, whole genome shotgun sequencing project. | biome: fresh water; feature: sink hole; material: water; isolation source: purple microbial (photo- and chemosynthetic) mats found in... | reverse complement strand
TTCCCATAAAAACATTAATCTTGCCTTCATCAGGAATCCACTGGCCATCAGTATCAATAACCACAATGGGCAGGTTTGAAGAAGTAAAATTTACCTGTGAAAAAGCCGTTGACCAGGCAACAAATGGCAGCAAGACAAGGATTCTGAGCAAATGTTTTGAATTGTTCATTAGAAAAAAATTTGATGTAATATTGAAAATGAAACCTTTATGATTAAAAAAAATCGAAATATTCGTCCCGAAAATATTTCCAAAAATAAGTTAAACCTTCGTTTATCCTTGTTTTTTCTGAAATTCATTTAATCGCAGCTTCGATAGAAAGCGGCTTTTCATAGTGGAATGACCGATTCTTGATTTATGATTTATGATTTATGATTTTAGATTTCAGATTGATGATTTATGATTTCAGATTGATGATTGATGATTGATGATTGATGATTTGGGATTTGATTTTTGAATGACTGCCTACTGGCTACTGCCACACTGGCGACTGGCGACTGCCAACTGTGGATTTACGCCTTATGCCTCTTGAGACTTGAACTGGTTAACCAATAGATTAGCAGGAAATCAACCGGAAATTAGTCACCGACAGTTATTACCACACAAACCGAGGTTAAATAACTTGCTTCAAAACTTTATTTTGTTGGCACACTACATGAATTAAAACTTCTTTTTACTTTTGGTGCTTTATGCATGAAAAGATTGATTGATGAACTAAAAAATACCCCAATGATTTTAGACAACGAAAATGAAAACCTCAAAGTCCATGAATGGATTACAAAATACACCCAAACCGGGAAACTATCAATTGTAACCGGCTATTTTACAGTTGGTGCTCTGGCCTGGTTAGCTCAAACCACAAAAGAAAAGATCAATGAGTATCGGTTTGTACTTGGGGATATTGTAAATTTTGATTCAAATAAGGACAGGGCACTCGACTTACTCAATGAGAGCATAAATATTGATGCGTCTCTCAAATTAAGCCAGGTGGCAAAAGAAGCCGTTGCCTTTCTGGAACTCGAAAAAGTACAGGCAAAAACCCTGGAACCTAACTTTTGCCATGCTAAAGTTTATCTCTATAAAAATTATGACAAAGACCCTCAAAAGGATTATTACATTTCGGGTAGTTCAAATTTAACAGAAGCCGGTGTGGGCTTAAAAAGAACAAATAATGTCGAATTGAACATCGGCAGTTTTGGCTCTGATCCCCAGTATAATGAGTTAATAAAATGGTTTGAAAACCTTTGGATCAGGCCACAGGCACACACCGACAAAACAGTTGTGGACAACAGAAGTGGATTAAAGAAAGTCCCTTTCAAGCAATATCTGATTGATGAGATAAAAAAGATATTTATCGAATACACCCCAAAGCAGTTGTACTTTAAAGTTCTCTTTGAATTATTTGGTGAGGAACTGTTGCTCGAAAAAGATAACCCTGAATTTAACCGGCAAATCGGAAGGCTCGAAAATACTGCAATCTGGAATGCACCATTATTCGAATTTCAGCAAAAAGGAGCGTTAAGCCTGATAAAAATGCTGCAGAAATACAATGGGGCAATCCTTGCCGATGCCGTGGGGTTGGGTAAAACCTGGACTGCACTGGCTGTAATGAAGTTTTACCAGTTGCAGGGACGGGAAGTAATTTTAATCTGTCCCAAAAAATTGCAGAATAACTGGCGTGTTTATCTGAAACATCACAACTCAAAATTTGAAAAAGATCAGTTTGATTATTTCCTCCGGTTTCACACTGATTTGACAGAAGATTTGATGGAGAAATACTTCGACAGGGCCGACAAACTTTTCGTTAACGATAAGCCTAAGTTGTTTGTGATTGATGAAAGTCACAATCTCCGCAATGATAAATCCAAACGTTACCGGTTTTTGGTTGAAGAGATGTTGTCAAAAAATGATGATACCAAGATTTTGATGCTTTCTGCCACTCCCATCAACAACTCATTAATTGATATCCGAAATCAGTTTAAACTCATTGTTGGTGGAAACGTCCGGGGTTTTGAAGAATCGTTGGACATCAAAAACATAGATTACACTTTCAGAACCGCTCAAAAAGCATTTAACGACTGGACCAATGATCCGGAACCCAAAATCGGGGAGTTTATTAAAAAGCTACCGGCCAATTTCTTTAAATTGACAGATGCGATTACTGTAGCCAGAACCCGCAAAATGATCGAAGGACAGCAAAACGGATGGATTTTTCCTCTAAAATCAAAACCTGAAAATATCTTTGTAACACCCAAACAAATCGGAAATTTTGAAAGCTTTGAGGAACTGTTCGACCATTTCCCGCCCATGCTTTCCGGCTATCAGCCATCATTTTATATTAACGAATTTAAAGATGCAGACATCCTTCACGACGAAAAACAAAGAGACCATTTTCTCGTCAAAATGATGTACATTCTATTGGTGAAAAGGCTCGAATCGTCCTGGTTTTCATTTCAATCAACAGTCGAAAAGATTTTGGCTCATCATCAAAATGCCCTCGAAAGAATCAGACAGTATCAAAAAACCAAAAAAGATACAGGCTGGGATGAAAGCGAAACATTGCTTTTTGATGACGATGAAATTGCCGCTCAAATTGAAGACTTTACTTTAGGAAAAAAACGTCAGACCAGATTGATGGATATTGACCGCTCGGGTAAAATTGAACTGTTTAAGAAGCATTTAAAAGCTGACATCGAAGCACTTCAATTATTGCAATCAAATGTGGCTCAGTTTGAAAAAAAGATAGCCAAAGAAATCAAAAAACCGGCCAATCTGAAAAGTGAAGATGACAAACTCGAAACGCTGATTGACCGGATTATCAAAAAGCGGAAATCCGGTGAAAACAATGATAATCAGAAAATCGTCATTTTTACAGTTTACAGGGACACTGCATTTTATAACCGCAAGGGGATTTGATAAAGTTGCTGCAGTAAGCGGTGATACTTCCAGAATATGGAATGAGAATTACGAAACGAAAAACTTTGAAACTATTCTTGAACGCTTTGCTCCTTTCACTAAATTATTTCGTGAAAAGGAATGGGCTTTTGAGGCTTCATCAAAAGAAATTCCCATCGGAAAACAATACGAAGAATGGAAGGGATGGATTGCAGAAAACGATAAAAAAGCCTTGAATAAACTGCAAAATCCTATTGATATTCTTATTGCTACAGATGCATTAAGTGAAGGACAAAACCTGCAGGATTGCGACCTGGTTGTGAATTACGACATCCATTGGAACCCTGTCCGCGTGATCCAGCGGATGGGGCGTATTGACCGTTTGGGATCTCCCAACACAAGGATTTTTGGAATCAATTTCTGGCCATCCAACAACATCAATTCATATTTGAATTTACAAGGCAGGATAGAGCAACGAATGGCAGCTATGAAACTTGCCGGTTCCGAGGTTGACCTTGAATTTTCGGATACCTTTAAAGAAATGGCAGAGGACGAAAACCTGGAACAACGGCAAAATGCAAAAATGCTCGAACAAATGCAGACTTCATGGGACGATATTGAAATTAGCCAGCAAGGATTTGGCTTTGACGATTTATCGCTCGAAACGTACCGCCAGGAATTATTATCCGAACTCAAAAACAGGGAAGATTTCTATAAAGCAATGCCCAATGGAATTTATACAGGGTTCATTGCTCAACCTGAAGTTTGCCCTCAGCAGGGAATCATTGCTTTATTGGGGTATCCAACCAAACCTATCAAGGACAATTCGTTCCGGTACAAAGGCTATGAGTTGATTTATGTTGATGAAAATGGTAAAGCAGTTTTCCTGAATCAAAAGGAAGTGTTGGATGCACTGGCCAAACACAAAGATGAAGCTCGGTTTGTTCCCAAAGAAATTGATCAAGGTGAACCCGAAGCCATCGTAAAATTGGCAACGGCTTTATCAAACTGGTTAAAAAGTCAGGCAATGGAGGAGGAAATACAAGCAGATGGAACGGTTAAACAAAAGATGGGCAAAGCAGCCATTGACATCATCAATAAATTAAAAACCGGCAGCAAAACAGCCATCGAAAAACTAAAAACCGAAGGCACCGCTACCCAAAAGTTTTCGACAGATAATTTCGATTTAATAACTTGGTTTATTGTAAGTTAATTTATGAATTTCGATAATCTTAGTATTCAGATCAGGCAGGTACACGAAACACTTTACAAAAGTGCAGTTAAGGCAGTAAATACACACATTACCATCCGCAATTGGATTATTGGTTTTTATATTGTCGAATTTGAACAAAATGGAAGTGATAGGGCTGAATATGGAGCAAAATTATTAAGCAAACTGGCTTCAACAGTAAAAATAAAAGGACTTACTGCTCCCGAACTCTCCCGTTGCCGACAGTTTTACAACACTTATCCGCAAATTCTTGGGTCAGTGACCCAAGAATTCAAAAAATTTCTGCCTGAAACAATTCTTGGGTCGCTGACCCAAAAATTGAGTTCTTCAATCCAAAATTTTACAATGGAGCTATCAACAAACTATCATCAGGAATTATTTACCAAAGTATCTTTTACTCATTTTGTTGAGCTTATTAAAATAAAGGAAGTGACCAAGCGCAGGTTTTACGAGATGCTCATTATCAAAAATACGCTTTCAGTGCGTGAGCTCGAACGTCAGATTGCCACACTGAGTTTCGAAAGAGTGGGCTTATCAGATAATGCAGAAAATGCTCTCAAGGTTTTGGAACAAAGTTTGGTTCCGGAAAAAACCGATGATGCAGTAAAATCAATTTACTTTTTTGATTTTCTAAATTTGCCCAACAATCACCTGATTAGTGAAAGTCAATTGGAAACTGCGCTTATCGGCCACCTGGAGCAATTTATTTTAGAATTGGGAAATGGTTTTTGCTTTGAAGCCCGACAAAAAAGGATACTTATTGATGATGAATACTGCTTTGTAGATTTGGTGTTTTACCACCGCATTTTGAAATGTCATGTACTCATTGATCTTAAAACTGATAAATTCAAACACATGTATTTATCACAACTTAACAGCTATGTGGCCTACTACAACGACGAGGTAAAACGCAAAGATGACAATCCAACCATTGGAATATTATTATGCACCGAAAAAGGAACAAAAATGGTTGAATATGCTTTGGCAGGAATGACACAGAAATTATTTGTAAGCAAATATCTGCTGGAGTTGCCAGATAAAGAGGTGCTGGCCGCATTTATCGAAAATGAATTAAGGAAATTCTAACGCATGAAACCCATACATTTCTTTTTCAAAAATAATTTAATTGTCCACCAGGCTGGTGGACTAATTGACAACGAATTAAACAAACGCTAACCCATGACCACCATTAAACTTTTCGCAACCGAATCCTTTATCGTTGCCCTTAAAGCCTTCTTTACCGAATTGAAGGTGCCGGTAGATTACCTTGCTGACGAACCCGCTTCGCCCGAAGTTATTTTAAACGAAAAATATAAACCCGCCACCAACCTGGCCCATCAAATGATTGACGATGTTTATGCGCTCGGCATGGTGAACGATGCCATTTTTACAGGAAAAGAAACCTTTAAAAACCTGGAAGCCGTTAAAAACATTAGTGCCGATTACGATGGTCTTTTGATTTTTGGTGTTACGCTTAAAAGCCGGCCGAATGATCTGTTGCCCACCCGTAGCCAGTTGGCCGAAATTACCCGAAATTTTAACCAGGCATTTCCTTACACTCCCGTTACCATCATTTTTAAATATGGCAACTTCCTTTCGTTTGCCAACAGCGAGCGCATAAAATACAAGCAGCAATGGCGCGAAGGTGAAAAGGTGGGGAAGGTGACCATGCTAAAAGACGTTTATACTGAAAAACCTCATGCCGCACATTTAAAAATATTAGCAGGATTGGCCATTGATACACACAAAATCAATTCTTTCGCAAAGCTTTACAGCTTCTGGCAATCTGTTTTTTCGCTTCAGGCTTTAAACGACCAGTTTTATTCCGATTTACAGGCATGGTTCTATTTTGCATCACAAAACATCAAATTGCCTTTTAAACCGGATTACATCAACGAAAAGGAAAACATCAAAAACTTCCTGGTAAGGTTATTGGCCAGAACCATGTTTTGCTGGTTTGTGAAAGAAAAAGGATTGATTAAACAGGATTTGTTCGAATTAACCGATTGGGAAGGCAAAAAATACAACCTTACCCACGATGTTGACGAGAAAGCTTTTCTTCAAAGTAACACCTACTATCGCGGAGTTTTGCAGAATATATTTTACAACGCATTAAACCAGAAAGAAAAGAAATCGTTAAAGGATTTCAAATGGACAAAATACCTCCATCCTGACTTTAGCGTGGATTGGCTGACTGAAATCCCATATCTAAACGGAGGCATTTTTGATGAACTGAAACCGGAAGATAATGCCAGGGAAAGCATCGAAGATAGCGTCATTTGTATTCCAAATTATCTGTTTTATGGCATCGAAACCGAAGAACAAATCACCAAAGGCAAAGGTGCGAAGGCTACAACTTTAGTCGAAAAAGTAGAACATCAGGGATTGAACGGAATCCTGAAATCGTACAAATTTACGCTTGACGAAAACACGCCTTTTGAGGAAGACATTGCCCTTGATCCAGAAATGCTTGGCCTTGTGTTCGAGAATCTTTTGGCAGAGTTAGACCCCAACCTCGAAGAAAGTACCATCAAAAGTATCCGTAAACTTACCGGAAGTTATTACACCCCGCGTAAAACCATTTACGAAATGGTGAACGACAGCCTGTTTTTGTACCTCTTCAAATTTTTACAAAAGGAATATTCGGGAATTATTTCTGCAAGACAATTGGTGAGCGACCTGGTCTATTTTAACCTTGTCCAGCATGGTAATACAGCTTTTTGCCAGGCCATTGTTCATGGTTTGGATAAATTTAAAATGCTCGACCCGGCCTGTGGTTCCGGGGCTTTCCCGATGGGGATGCTTCACCGGATGGTGGATATTTTGAAATTGGTTGATCCTAAAAACGAACTTTGGATCGAACTTAAACTCAAAAATGTTGATTTTGCCCAACGCACCGAATTTAAGAAGGTGCTTACCTCAAACCTTGACGATTATGGCCGGAAACTCGGCATTATCCGCGACAGCATTTACGGAATTGATATTCAGCCAATGGCCGTGCAGATTACCAAACTGAGGTTCTTTATTTCGTTGCTCATCGACCAGAAAACCGACAAAGGCATTACGCCCATGCCCAACATCGAAACCAAGATTATCTGCGCCGACAGCCTGAAAAATATTAAGGTTGATTTGTTTAGCAAAGATCCGATTGACAAGCTTACCGATGCCCGCGCACGCTATTACCAACCAGACATTACGCATATTGAGCGGCAAAACATTGCCAACGAAATTGTCGAAATCCTGGATGTTGCATTCCCCTCATTTGCTTTTCAGATAACCGGCAAGCGTATTGCCGGACAGAATAAAGCCTTATTAAAAGAGTGGTTTACCCACAGCACCATTGCTGCACCGTTTTTTAATATGGATTTCTTCTTCCCTGAATTAATCGCCTTTGGTGGTTTCGATTGCGCCATTGGCAACCCGCCTTATGGCGGCATCAAGATAAGTGATGAGGTGCGCACAGCTTTGGATATCGAAAGCAAAGACCCTTACGGCGCCTTCATTGCCCGATTCCTGAATGCGCACAACCAAAGCACGCCTTTAAAACATGGCGGTGTGCTGGCATTTATTGTAAGCGACACCTTTATGACCATTAAAAGCCATCTTAAGCTGCGAAGGCTCTTGATGCAAAACTATGTGCATAAAATGCTGCGGATGCACCCCGACACTTTCCGGGCAACGGTAAATACGGTGATTATGATCGCAGAGCGGAATACCGAAAAAGAAATTAACGATAAGCATGTTTGTCTGATGGCTGACCTTACAAACATCAGCATTCACGACGACTACGAACGTTTTATCGAAGTGCTCCACCAAACCAAAGGCGTTGGTTTCGAAAGCGGGGACGCGCTTCAGTGCACCTCCAACCCCGAATACGCCATTTATTATTACCCGCAAACCCTTATAAAAACCAACAGCAACCTTCCTTTTTTTGTGGCAAGCCCCAAACTGTTTGCACTAATGAACGACGGAAGCGACAAAAACAAAAGCCAGGAAATAAAATGGAAAACCATTGCGGGTAGAAGAATACAGGTAAGAAATATAAAACTTAATGATAAAGAAATTGGGATAGTAAAACTAGGAGAAGTTGGTGCAGCACCTCACGGAATTTCTACCGGTGACAACAAAAAATATGTGCGTGCAAAAGCTGAGACAAAAGGGAATTACGAAATTATTGAAGATTGGATGATTTGTCCAGAACCTGAAATACAACAATTGTCATATCATGAGAAAACCACTGGACTAAATAAAGATTGGATCAAATTAGATGGTTGTTTTGTTCCATTTGAAAAAGGGGGTGAATCTGACTCCAATGATGGTTGGCTACCAAATTATTATGTTCCTACGCAATACTATATTAATTGGGCAAAGGGTGCCATTATTGATATGAAAAAAAATCCAGGTTCAGCCTGGAAAAATGAAGCTTATTTTTTCAAAAAAGGGCTTACATTTTCTATTTCAGGTATTTATGCCCCGACATTTCGATTAAACAGTGGTGGTGTATTTGAAGCAAAAGGTTCTGGTTTATTTTGTGATGTTATGGAAAATGAAACCTTACTTGGCTTAATAGCTTCAAAATTTGCAAAGTTTGTATTCAAAAACTACATTAAGCACTCGGTAGACACAAGTGGTGATGATATCGCATCATTTATTCTCAGTGAATACAAAAATGAGGTCCTTAATTTAATTAAAACCTACACTTTAAATATTATTTCAAACCAAAAATCTAATCCACGTTACGATTACGCCAGCCACGAGCAAATAGAAATTGACAAATTGGTTTATGAAACTTACGGCTTAAATGCCGAAGATGTTCAGGAAGTGGAGGATTGGTATGCACGGCGTTATTCCAGACGGTCGGCAGCGCAAAAAGCAAACCTGCGGGCTTTGGGGAAGCGTGATGATTATTTGGAACTTTATGGATTTAAATGAAATTATGATGAATGACATGCAACTTGATTTGTTCAATCAACATGAGTTCGGTCTGCTTTTTGCCGTTCAGAAATGCTTTCCTGATAACGAAAATTACGAACTCGAATACAAGGCAGCTCGTGGCGGTTTTCCCAACGATTTTTGGAAAACCTGTTCAGCCTTTGCCAACACCATGGGAGGGCACATTGTGCTGGGCATTTCGGAACACAAAAATAAGATCAGCATTGATGGAATCGCTCCGGAGGCAATTCCTTCACTCAAAAAAATATTCTGGGACAATGCCAATAACCCCAACGCCATTAGCCGCAATCTTTTCGATGAGGAAGATGTAAAAACCATCGAATACGAAGGCAAAACACTGCTTGTTTTCAGAATTCCAGCAGCAACCCGCCTTCAAAAACCAGTTTATCTTACACGGAACCCTTTCGAAAATACCTATAAACGGAACCACGAGGGTGATTACAGGTGTACAAGGGAAGAAATCAGCCGGATGTTGGCCGATGCGGATAACAAGCTACATAAAGACAGCAGAATACTCGAAGGCTTTGGTTTTGAAGATATTGATGTGGTTAGCCTCAATAGATACCGTCAGCTTTTCTCTGCTTCAAAACCCTCCCATCCCTGGCTCATACTGAGCGATAAGGAGTTCCTCGAAAAATTAGGTGGTTTCCGTAAAGACCGAATTAGCAGAAAGGAAGGGCTTACAATAGCCGGCTTACTGATGTTTGGCAAAACAGATGCAATTACCGACCAGGAATGTACTCCTTCATTTTTCCCCGATTTTAGGGAATTATTGAGCAATGATCCTGATGTGAGATGGACCGACCGAATTTATCCTGACGGCACCTGGGAGGCTAATTTGTTCAGTTTCTATCTGAAAGTATGGCCAAAACTTTCATCAAGCCTGCCAAAACCATTTCAGCTTAGTGAAGGTGTGCGCAAAGATGAAACTCCCGCACACATAGCTCTTCGTGAAGCTTTTGTTAACGCACTGATACACGCCGACTATTCAGCTCCCGGAAATCTTGTTATCGAACACCGAAAGGAATTTTTTACTTTTTCAAACCCGGGAACATTGCTGGTAACCCTTTATCAATATTATCACGGGGGCATCAGTGAATGCCGCAATCCAAGTCTGCAGAAAATGTTTCTGATGATTGGAACGGCAGAAAAGGCTGGTAGCGGGGTAAATAAAATTATGTCGGGCTGGGAATATGCGCATTGGCGCAGACCTTATCTCCGAATCGAGTATCAGCAAGACCGTCTTGTTCTGGAATTGCCTATGTTCAGCATGATTCCTGAAGAAACCCTGATCACGCTCCGAAAGCTATTTGGTGATGAAGTAGATGCTCTTGGAAAAAATGAACTTACGATACTGGCTACCTGTCAGATTGAAGGAGAAATTTCAAACAACCGCCTGCAATATCTCCTCGATGTTCACCGAACGGATATAACAAACCTGCTTCAAATGCTTTGTAAAGCCGATTATCTGATATCAGAAAACAAAGGTCGTTGGACAACCTATCATCTTAATGAGCAATTCAGGCAAATTTTGAACCCTGACAAGATGGATACCTCTGTAAACAAGGTGGACACCTCCGCAAACATGGTGGACACCTCCGCAAACATGGTGGACACCTCCGTAAACAAGGTGGACACCTCTGTTAATAATGCTCTTAATCAAATCGTTAGTAAAAGAATTTCCAGGAATAATCTATTTCAGGCAATCATAAAATCATGCACCGACGAATTTAAGACATTAGAGGAAATAGCAGTGATTGTTGGAAAGGATTCAAAATACCTGAAAAATAAAATTTTCCCACAACTGATGAATGACGGTAAGCTTGAACGACTTTATCCAACCTTGAACCATCCAAATCAGGCTTATAAAGCAAAAGCGTAAAATGGATTACTGGCTCATAAAATTTGCTCCTTTCCGCTATTCGTGGGAAGATGTGCTGAAAAACGGACGGTTTGAAATTTATTCTGTTCGCAGCGCACAGGCTCGCAACAATTTGAAAGCGATGAAGATGGGCGATGAAGTGCTGTTTTATCACAGCCAGGAAGGAAATTGTATCATGGGCAAAATGAAAGTAATCGAAGAAGCCCATCAGGACAAAACCACCAACGATCCAAAATGGGTTTCGGTGACGTTTGAACCCGTCGAAACTTTTCAAAATCCGGTTTCATTAAAGCAAATAAAAGAAACGGACGGACTGGAAAATATTGGATTAATAGGACAACCACGGCTGGCGGTGATGAAATTAAGCACCGAAGATTTTCAGATTTTATCAGGATTTTGAAAATAGATAAAATGGTTTACAAACTGTATGAATTGACCGAGGAGGAAATTGGAATAATTGAAGGGAGAAAGGAATAATGAAAAGCGACCAACTGATTTTTTACACCACGCCTCAAGGCAACATTAAGGTAGAGGTTTTTTATGAAGGCGAAATCTTCTGGCTTACGCAAAAAGCAATGGCAGCATTGTTCGGCGTGGAGGTTCCGGCGGTGAGCAAGCATTTAAAAAATATTTTCGATTCCAAAGAATTGAATCAGGATTCAGTTATTTCCAAAATGGAAACAACTGCCGCAGACGGCAAAAAATATTTAACAACCTATTACCGTCTCGAAGCCACCCTTGCCGTCGGTTACCGCGTAAACTCAACACAGGCAACCCAATTCCGGATTTGGGCAACCAATACGCTTAAAGAATTCATCATCAAAGGTTTTGTGCTGGATGACGAACGCCTGAAACAAGGCAAACATTTTGGCAAAGATTATTTCGACGACTTGCTCGAACGCATCCGTGAAATCAGAGCCAGCAAACGGCGGTTTTACCAGAAAATTACCGATATTTTTGCCGAGTGTAGCATTGATTATGACAGAAATTCCGAAACCATTTTGCCATTTCCAGACAAACAGCAGCAGAAATAATTTTTGATAAAGCCGATAAATCCAAACCTTTTATGGGTTTGTCAACCTGGAAAAATACACCAAAAGGCCGTATTTTATCATCGGATGTAACTATTGTGTCCGGTCTAAAAAGGTGTCCTAAATTTAAGAAATGTGGCTAAAGCCCTGATTATCACGCATATCAATTGCCCCGACCTTAAGTTCGGGGCAATTGAAAATCAACCACTTACCGGGCTTTTGCCACAGGCATCCCTTCGGGGAGCCCAAAATTAATAGTTTTTAGACTGGACTCTTTAATTCTCCTGACATTGCTTAACCTGAATAATTCAGAAAAAAAATGTTCTGGTGTTTTGGAATTCCCAGCAGTATTTAATGAAATTTTAACCAAAAAAAAATCCCGGGGAATACTCCGCCGGGATGATGATTTTTCTAAATTTTATGTGCAAAGTCCATCTGAAAACTATAAAGCTTGAGGAGACCGGTCAATCAAGTTATTTTACCTTCAAAACAGTTCCGATCTTTAATGTTTTCTTTGGTGTAATATTGTTGGCCATACAAAGCCCCTGAACTGTTGTGTTGTATTTTCGGGCAATGCCCGAAAGCGTGTCACCACTTCTGATTTTATGGAAAACCGAGAAATCCTCATTGGCACCGGCAATAATTTCGGTATTATTGGGAACAGTTGGTTTATGGAATTTGGTAAGACTGGTTTCAACGCGCTTGTTGATTTGATAAATGGTGTCGCTTTTTAATACATGGTTTGCAAAATCAATGTACTTTTCTGAATCAAAAGGCTCACCAAAAAGTCGTGTCTCGAAATGAAGATGTTCGGTGGTTGCCCTGCCTGATCGGCCACCCAGCCCAATTAAATCGCCGGCACAAACCATTTGGTTTTCTTCGACACAAATTTTTGAAAGATGGCCATACACTGTTTCGAGGCCGTTATTATGCCTCACCAGCACTAATTTTCCGTAGCCATAATAAGTTTGTGCCAGTCGTACTTTACCATCAAAAGCGCATAAAACGCTATCTCCCAAAGCTAATTTAACATCAGTGCCTGTATGATTTTTTCTTCTTTTTGTACGATATTGCGAGATAACCTTTCCGGGTGTCGGATGAACGTAATTCTCAGCGTTTGGACCCCGCAGCACAATAGCAATGGTATCATCCTTAGCCGGCATGGTAGTTGCCTGGGTGCGGATATTGGTATTATCCCAGATGTGATTGTACAACAATTCGGACGGGATAAGCGAAAAATCCTGGGGAATGTAGTCAATTCGATTATTTAACGAATCAAAAGCTGAACTATCTGTAGCAAATTTGATCGTATCATTTATTGCTTGCTGGCCATTTGCGTAAAGAATACACAGAATAAACAAGGTGGCGAAAAAGAATTCGATTTTCAAATGATAACATTTTAGATTTGAGCCAAAAGTATAGTAAATAAACCAATGGCAATTTCGATAAAATTCTAAAAATCGTTAAATTAACCTGATAAGCAGATGATTTTTACTTTAAAATTATTCCTAATTTACAGATTTTCAATAAACAAAAGTCTGAGATGCCTTAATTATCCAAAACGACCAAAATGAGAAGAAATTAAACGATGCTTTTTGAAATTCGGGATTATTTGAAAATCCAAAAACCCGAAACTTCATCCTGACACCAGAAATTTGTTCTTTCCAAAAAACTCATGTATCACACCTATCTACTCATGCCTCACGCCTCATGCCTTCTTCTGCCAACTGCCAACTGCCAACTGCCAACTGCCTACTTCTTCCTCACGCCTCATGCCTCATGCCTTCTTCTGCCAACTGCCAACCGCCTCCTTCTTCCTTGCGCCTCACGCCTTACGCCTTCTTCTGCCAACTTCCAACCGCCTCCTTCTTCCTCACGCCTCATGCCTTATGCCTAACGCCTTTCACCTTTCTCCTAATAAGTCGGTGGATTCACGTCGTCTTCATCAAAATAAAGATTTGCATTGATGATTGCTTTTGAGCTTGTTAATTCGCTGAGGATTTGTGAATTTCGCTTTTCCTGCTTGAGCGAAATATGATAAAAAGCCTCTAAAAGATTATCTGAACCTACATTTTTGATATTTACAAGTTTCATCCGTGAGCAGTGCTTTTTAAGAATTTTTTCGATGGTAGATTCATTCTCCTCATTAGTGTAGTAAGAAACCTGAA
>JFJP01040199.1_pt1 | contig 14158 bp, 16 predicted proteins | sample 431651 | NCBI WGS metagenome assembly JFJP01 (sample SAMN02602958, study PRJNA72255) | Microbial mat metagenome, whole genome shotgun sequencing project. | biome: fresh water; feature: sink hole; material: water; isolation source: purple microbial (photo- and chemosynthetic) mats found in... | reverse complement strand
GTGCTGGAAGTTAGTCTAAGATGGGAGAATTTTTTAAACTTTTCTCTCTTATTTTTTGGGATTTTTGGTCTTGACATTGGGGAGTACCATATAGAGCGGTGAGAGATGTTAAAGAATGTGGCATTCCTATCGAAACTTATCGGGTAACAGCAGCCGATGGCAGAAAAATTGCCGCCTACAAATTCGGCAATCCTGAACAATCGCGTTTTACAAAACTTTCCGGTCGCACCGGTTTTTCCAAAGCCATTAAAGAACAGTTAATTGCTAAATACGGTTGTAAATGCTTTATTTATCAAGAAACTATCAATGAACGTGATTTACAAATAGATCATCGTGTGCCGTTTGAAATAGACGGCGATAATGAAACCGATGTAGAAAGTTTTATGCTGTTATCCAGTTCTGCAAATCGGGCAAAATCGTGGAGTTGTGAACATTGCGAAAATTGGCAACAGAAAGATAGACAAATTTGTTTAAGTTGTTACTGGGCATTTCCTGAAAATTACAACCATATCGCTATGCTGCAAATTAGACGAATAGATTTAATTTGGCAGGGTGAAGAGGTGGAAAAATATGAGGCTTTGAAAAAACAAGCTATTTTGAATAATCAAACATTGCCTGAATTTGTAAAAACGATTATTGATAAAGCATTCGTTCGATAAGATACTAGCAGCGTGAGTAGTTATAAACGGATAGGATAACCACTAAGAGAAAACATCATGCAAATCCTCATCAACGTTCCCGACACTTTGCCAAAAAACCTCTCAAAAACGCATCAAACAAAATGAGATTTTAAAAAATTAGCACGTTAAATCAAAACCATCATAGGAGAATAGTATGCAATGGTCAGAAGTAATTGCCAGCCCGTATTTACAAGACTTACCGTTTAAAATTGAATTAAACCGCTATGGAAAAATAGAAATGTCACCCGCCTCAAATCTGCACAATTACACCCAAATTGAATTAGCCAATTTATTAAGACGTAAGTTGAAAAAAGGTAAAACATTTTCTGAATGCTCTATTGCAACAACCGAAGGCGTAAAAGTGGCTGATGTCGTGTGGTGTTCCAAAAAGTTTATTAAACAATATGGTTTTAACACACCTTATTCAACTGCGCCAGAAATTTGTATAGAGGTCGTATCGCCTTCAAATTCTAAAGAAGAAATGCACAATAAAGTGAAATTGTATTTAGCTGCTGGTGCAAAAGAAGCTTGGATTTATTGGGAAGAGGGGCGTGTTGAATTTTTTAACTTAACTGGTCAAATCGAGCAATCCGGTTATGGTGTGGCGGTTAAATTGCCAAAATAAAAAAGCTGTAAAATAGCCATCAGAGAAAACATCCTGCAAATCCTCATCAACGTTCAAGGCACTTTGCCAAAATTCTTATTTAAAATCAACGCACTGTTAGAGAAAAATGCGTAAATAACCTTAAAATTATTTCCAACATCCCATCATAGGAAATAAACCATGCAAGCCACTCTCGAAACGCTAACCACTGAGTTAATCAGACTTCCCAAACGTGAACGTTTAGAAATTGTTAGGTTTTTACTATTTTTAGACAATCGCTCGCAAGACACCCATCAAATTGACTTAGCTTGGGAAACAGAAAATCAACGATAGAATGCAAGCGGTTGATTCAGGCACTGCGGTAGGATTAGACTACACAGAAGCCATGCAAAAATTAACCCAACGCTTTGCGTTATGAAAAAAGTTATTCTTGAACAAGCACTTGCCGAACTCAGCGATGCCATAGAGTATATCGCCTACATTGTGCGTCAAGTAGTTTGTGGATTTTAGCCATTGCCCACAGTCATCGCAAACCTGAATATTGGATTAAGCGGATGTCTAAAAAATAACGGTTGCCATTGTTAGATTGTGTTTTTTGACGGAAAATCAAATGAAAACATCCTACAAATCTGCATCAATCTCCCCGATAGTCATTAACACATTCTGAGCCTAATCGCTTTATCTTATTTATTCCAGTATAATAAAAACCGAGTAATTTACTCAGTCAGGAGGGAGTGTCATGCAAATCAAGTTTCCATTTGATTCATCCAAGCCAGTCGTTGGCGAAGCCAGTGTCGATATTGACAAACCACCGCATGAAGTTTTCCACTATGTTGGTAAGAATTTTTTTGATAACTATCCAAAATGGGCTGTCGAAGTTGTCGAGTTTGAGCCTTTAGATGGCAGAGAAATTTTTATCGGTGCCAAAGCAAAACAAATTCGTAAAGACAATGGTGCAAAAGTCGTGTCTATTTTTGCCATCACAGATTATCAGCCGCATCTAAAACTCATTCTACAAGGTCTGGTTGATCCTTACAGACACAGCTATGTATTAGAAAGTTACGAGCAACAACCTACCCGCCTTACTTTTCGCTTTGAATTATTAGAACTGGATATTTTTATGCGTCCCTTTGCAAAGCTAATTCGTTCTGCAATTGAAGATGGGGCAGAAAATACAGTTGAAAATATTAAAAATTTAATTATCGCTGAATTGAATTAGGCGTAAATTTGTACCTTATATCCAGTGGAGTTTATTATGCAATTTATTGTTGAAAAAGATGGCGGTCTTATTCCGCAAGTTTTGGCGGCTATTTTAGATGAATGTGTGAATGGTGTAACATTAGCTGACCCTGATTTAGAAGACGCACCGATTATTTATGCCAATAAAGCGTTTGAACATTTAACAGGCTATAGCCAAGCAGAAATTATTGGTCATAATTGCCGCTTTTTACAAGGTGATGACCGAGAACAAGAAGGGCGTTATCAAATTGTGCAAGCGATGAAAAATAATGAAACCATTGAAGTGACTTTGCGTAATTATAAAAAAGATGGTTCATTATTTTACAATCATTTAAAAATAGTCCCCTTATTTGATAGAAAAAAACGGGTGCTTTATTACTTGGGCGTACAATATGATATAACCAATCAAGTTAATGCCAACAATGAAATTAAATCACTGACTGAATTATTAAACGCTATGCCAAACCGATAGTAGTTTGTTCACGCCAGAGCTGTAAAAAAGGGTAATATAATGAATGCCATAGACAATACCAATAATGCAGGTCTGCTGTTTAATGAAGTGTTATTCGGTTTAGCAATGCTTGCCTTTATTTTATTATTAGTGCTTGAAAAATCTAAACCTTATCGACAATTTCCTAATAAGATTAATAAAGAGTCTTTTGTAACTAATACGGAGGCTTTTTTAGTTAATAATTTAATTTTAACTGTATTAAAAGCCTCTTCCTTATTTTTAGTCGCGCAACAGTTTTCGTCATACGGTTTATTAGCAGGGTTAGAAAATGGCCCCATTAAATGGCTATTAGCCTTTATTTTTTTTGATTTTGCCATTTATGTTTGGCATTTTGCCAGTCATAAATTTGAATGGCTATGGCGATTTCATAAAATTCATCACAGCGATAAAAGTTTTAATGTCTCTACTGGATTTCGCTTTCATGTTTTCGATTTAATGTTGGAAATAGTTTATAAATGTATTTTCGTGATTGTGATTGGCGTAAATGCTTATTTAGTCCTATCGATTGAAATTATTGAATTATTTTTTATCTTTTTTCATCATGCCAATATTCGTGTACCCAACGAAGAAAAGCTGTCTCAATTTATCATTACCCCCTCATTACACCGCGCTCATCATTCGACTTTACGCAGTGAACACGACAGCAATTATGCAATTGTATTGTCAATTTGGGATAGGCTGTTTGGGACAAAAAAAGAATTAATCCCTGAAAATATTGGCTTGGATTTAATTGAAGCAGAAAATTTTATTCAATTATTTTCACTGGCTTTTATTACCGAGCGGCAATTAATAAAACTATTAAGCTGGATTCCGAAAGGCAAAAAAAAATAACGTGCCATTAAGTATTTAAGGAGTTTTTGCCATGATTATTAAAACGCACAACCAGATTCCTAAAATTCCGAGCAGTGAAATTACGGATCCGCTGATTTTCAAAGAACGGCGCAAAATTATTAAAACGATGCTGGCAATGACTGTGGCAGGAATGGTCAGTCCATACACTAAAGCCGAGAGTGCCAAATCGAAAGGGGCAACTGTAGCGAAAAGCAAATTTTCTAATGCCTCTTTAACGCCAACTTCTGCTGAGTTGGTTAAAAATTATACTAATTATTATGAGTTTGCTTTTGATAAAGAAGGCTCAACCCAATTAGCGCAAACCTTACGCACTGACCCTTGGTCGGTGGAAATCAGCGGTGAAGTGGAAAAGCCAGGGGCGTATCACCTAGAAACTATTTTACGGCAGCAGACCTTGCAAGAAAGAATTTATCGGTTTCGCTGTGTGGAAGCCTGGTCGATGGTGGTACCGTGGGTAGGTTTTTCGCTTGCAGATTTATTAAAAATCGTCAAACCGTTATCAACTGCCAAATTTGTAAAATTCACTACGCTGTATCAACCGGAAACTATGCTTAATCAGCGCAGCACCGCCATGCTGACATGGCCTTATGTGGAAGGATTGCGAATTGATGAGGCGATGCACCCATTAACTATGCTGGCTGTCGGGATGTATGGTGATGTTTTACCAAAACAAAATGGTGCGCCGTTGCGATTAGTCGTGCCGTGGAAATATGGGTTTAAAAGTATTAAAGCGATAGTCAAAATTGAATTGTTAAAAAAACCGCCGCTAACAACGTGGAATCAATCCGCGCCGCATGAATACGGTTTTTACGCCAATGTTAATCCTGCTATTTCACATCCACGCTGGAGTCAAAATACCGAACGGCAACTGGGTAGTGGTTTTTTTACCCCACGTCGACAAACGGAATTATTTAATGGATACGGTGAGCAAGTTGCCGCGCTGTATCGTGATATGGACTTGCAGCATTTTTTTTGAGGATGTTACAAATCAATAAGTTATATCTATCCGTTATTGCAGGGTGTTTAGTACCACTCGTGTGGTTAGGTGTGGACATTGCCTTAAACAATTTGGGCGCGAATCCAATTCAGGCTCTGCATATTCGCTTAGGTGATTGGGCGTTGCGGTTTTTGTGGCTGACTCTGGCAATTACCCCATTACAAACCATGACCAAATGGCGCGGTATGGCTGATTATCGGCAATTACTTGGTTTAGTTGCCTTTTTTTATGCAACGGCGCATTTAGTCGTGTATTTAATCGTTGACCACGGCTTGATGTGGCGGCTGATTGCCATTGATATTCTCGAAAGCGCGTACATTTGGTTTGGGGTGTTGGCTTATTTGATTATTTTTGCCTTGGCAATCACCTCGCCTAAATTGGCCAAAAAACGATTAGGAAAAAATTGGAAAAAACTGCATCGCTCTATTTATCTTGCCTCAGGCGCAGCCATGATTCATTACTTTTGGCAATTAAAAGGCAATTTGGCCGAACCTGTATTGTATTTGCTATTGATAATGCTGTTACTGGGATTTCGGATTCTGGTTTGGTTAAAAAATCGCCAATTTAATAAAATGATGCTACCCAAAGGGCGCAAGCAATGAGTTTGCGGCTATTTAATGGCACGGTCTAATTTACGGTAACTAATCGCTTCGCTTAAATGCGATATTTCAATGGCAGGCGATTGGGCTAAGTCGGCAATGGTACGCGACAACTTTAAAATGCGGTGATAAGCCCGATGTGACAGACCAAACCGCTCAATGGCTTGTTCTAAAAGTTGATGTCCACGCTCATGCAGCGGACAAAAAAGTTTCACTTCATTCACAGACAAAACCGCATTGGCTTTATTGCAACGCCCCACAGCAATTGCCCGCGCCGCAATGACTCGCGCTCTGATTTGTTGACTCGATTCTTGTCCTTCAGGAGAGCCTTTGCGCAGCACTTCATGCGACACACGCGGCACTTCCAAGTGCATATCAATTCTATCTAGCAACGGCCCTGAAATTTTATTGCGATACCGGCTAACCTGCTCCATTGTGCAATGACATCGCCCTGACGCATCACCTAAATAGCCACATGGACAAGGATTCATTGCCGCAATTAATTGAAACCGCGCAGGAAAATCCGCTTGTCGGGTGGCGCGAGAAATAGTGATATGCCCTGATTCCAGCGGCTCGCGTAAAACTTCTAAGACGCGCCGGTCAAATTCAGGCAATTCATCTAAAAATAACGCGCCATTGTGGGCTAAGGAAATTTCTCCAGGTTTAGGATTGCTGCCACCACCAACTAATGCCGCTGCTGAAGCGGTGTGATGCGGAGCGCGAAACGGCGGTTGACACCAGTTTTCGACTTTAAATCCTTGCTCACTCACCGATGCAATAGCCGCAGTTTGTTGAGCTTGAAATTCTGAAAGAGGCGGTAAAATGCTGGGCAATCGACTGGCTAACATGGATTTTCCCGTTCCAGGTGGTCCTAGCATTAATAAATTATGCCCCCCTGCTGCTGCAATTTCAAAAGCCCGTTTAACATGATATTGCCCTTGAACATCCGCAAAATCAAGCAGTTGACTTTGCTCTGTTCTGACCAAGGGCGGAATCGGCAATAAGGTTGTTTGCCCTGATAAATGCGCACACACATCCAGTAAAGTACGCGCGGGGACTAATTTTACTTGCTGAATAAGTGCAGCTTCTGCGGCATTTTCCAAGGGTAAAATCAGTTGCCGTCCTGCTTGCTTTGCTTGTAAAGAAACAGGTAAAGTGCCATGAATAGCACGGAGATTGCCGCCTAATGATAATTCACCCACACATTCATAAAGATGCAATTCATTGCGTGGAATTTGTCCTGATGCAGCAAGAATGCCCAATGCAATCGCTAAATCAAAACGTCCACCTTCTTTGGGCAAATCCGCTGGCGCGAGATTGATGGTAATGCGTTGAATCGGAAATTCAAAGTGGGAATTTAAAATCGCCCCATACACTCGGTCTTTACTTTCTTTGACCGCTGTTTCAGGTAAGCCAACAATGGAAAGCGAAGGCAACCCATTGGAAACATTCACTTCCACGGTAACTAAGGGAGCTTCAATTCCCGAGCGACCGCGACTGTAAACAATAGCAAGCGACATGGCTTATATTAAGGCTGTTCAGCAGGAAAACGTTTTTCAAGTTCTGCCACTTGTTGTTCTAAGACTTCCAACTTCGCACGGGTTTTTGCCAACACGCCTTTTTGTACTTCAAATTCCTCCCGCGTCACTAAATCCAATTTTCCTAACGCGGCTTGTAAAATCGAGTGAAAGTTTTTTTCCATCTCTTCTTTTAGATGGGTTAATCCAGGCGGAACGGCACTGGCTAAACGGCTGGCTATCTCATCAATTGTTTTAGGATCAAACATTTTTTATTCTCAGGTAAGGTTTAAGATTCTGGCTTAAGGCGATGCTCACGACAAATTTTATCGGCATCGGCTTGCGTTAAAGGTAAATTGGTTAATTGGCAATGATAGTGATTTTGTACTTCTGAAAAATGCGTACAAGTATGGCATAAGCCAAAACTTCTTGATTGGTTCGCTGTTTGTAGTGCAATTAAAGTTGCCTGTAACGCCACATCCAAGGAAGTAAATTTTTGTTGCGCAACCCATTGTTGTGCTTGACTAAAAACATCTAACGGGCGGATTTTTTCAGCCAATTCAATTCCCGCCGCAAGCAAGCTCAAATGCACCACACGCCCATCTTCTGTATCGGTTGTTTTGGCAATATAACCTTTGCGCTCTAAAACCTGCAAAGATTGTGAGACCGTGCCTTTGGTTAGCCCTAAATAGTCGGCAACCGCCGCAGGTGTATCGCTGTGACGATTGCAATGGGCTAAAAATTCAATCACTTGCGCATGAATAGGCTGCAAACCAAGCGCGGCGTAGCTTTTTCGCTGCTCTGAACGTAATAAGGTGCTGATACGTTCAATCAGCCTAAAGGTAGTTAAGTCTGGCATTGAACCTCATTTTAACGTGCGCATTGTCTAAGCGGACACTATTCATTTTTGGCTTGTAAATAAGGCGGCATTTGTGCTAGCAATTGTCTACGCCCTCGCACCCAAATGCCTGCTAAGGCAACAAACATTAAGCCACACGACCCTAAGGTCATATAAATAAGATTTTTTAATTGCGACACTTCGTTAATTAAAATCACACTGGCAACAGGCGCGTCTGGTTTTTTATCGTCAACGACTAACGGCTTGGCATAATTGCGCAAAGCTTTAACATCTTTTTTAAGGCTGTTGACCGTTTCTAAAGCAGACAACGGTTTGTCACGCTGAATATTTCGTTCTAATGATTTAAGCTTGCTTTCAATAGACCCGCTAATTAAACCAATGAGTTGACTTTTTAACGCATCCACTTCAGGGCTAATGGCAGGATTTTTTAACGCATAACTTGCCTCTATGAGCTGTTTTTCTTGTAACTGTGTGACTAAATCTTTTGAAGACAGCAAGAAAGAACTCAGCACCAAGACAATTGCCATTAATACCAAACTTGCCATGAGTAATATCCGGTTCATTTTTGCCAAGCTTTGCTGTTGTAATTGTCTGTGCAAAACAAAAACCGCTTGCTCAGGCGCAACGACTTCGGGTTCGATTGTGTGTACTTTACCCATTGTTCTCTCCTGCCCTCCCCTAATTTATAATGAAAGCTTCTTTTACTATTTGAACTTTCTATTGGCGGCAATCCGCATTCTTAGTGCATTCAGCTTAATAAACCCTTCGGCATCTTTTTGATTATAAGCCCCTTTGTCATCTTCAAAAGTGGCGATACTTTCATCAAACAAACTGTCTGTATGCGATTGTCGTCCAACCACGCTAACACTGCCTTTGTATAATTTAACCCGCACTTTGCCATTGACATTCACTTGTGAGGCATCAATCATGGTTTGCAACATTTCCCGCTCAGGACTCCACCAGTAACCGTTGTAAATAAGGGAAGCATAACGCGGCATGAGTTCATCTTTTAAATGCGCGACTTCACGGTCTAAAGTCAAAGATTCGATGGCACGATGGGCTTTTAACATCACCGTGCCTGCGGGAGTTTCATAGCAGCCACGCGATTTCATGCCCACATAGCGATTTTCTACAATATCCAATCGCCCCACACCATTTGCGCCAGCCACTTGATTTAACTGCTCTAAAACTTGTGCAGGACTAACGGGCTGGTCATTAATGGCAATAATATCGCCGTATTGATAGGTTAATTCCACATAAGTTGCTTGATCAGGGGCGTTTTCAGGTGATACCGACCAACGCCACATTTCATCTTCAGGCTCTGCCCACGGGTCTTCTAAAATACCGCCTTCATAGGAAATATGCAGTAAATTGGCATCCATTGAATACGGCGAGGCTTTGCCTTTTTTCATTTCGATAGGAATGGCGTGTTTTTCTGCATACGCTAATAAGGCTTGCCGCGAGTTCATATCCCATTCCCGCCACGGTGCAATCACTTTAATATCAGGACGCAACGCATACGCCCCCAATTCAAAGCGCACTTGGTCATTGCCTTTGCCCGTTGCGCCGTGTGAAATAGCATCCGCGCCTGTTTCATTGGCAATTTCAATTAAGCGTTTGGCAATTAAAGGACGCGCAATGGACGTACCTAATAAATATTCGCCTTCGTAAATGGTATTGGCACGAAACATTGGAAATACAAAGTCACGCGCAAATTCCTCGCGCACATCTTCAATATAAATTTCTTTAATTCCTGCGGCAGTGGCTTTTGTGCGGGCAGGTTCAACTTCTTCACCTTGTCCTAAATCTGCCGTAAACGTTACCACTTCCGCCGAATAGGTATCTTGCAACCATTTTAAAATCACCGAAGTATCCAAACCGCCTGAGTAGGCTAAGACCACTTTTTTGATTTCTGACATAAAATTTACACCGTTGAGTTAAAAAATCTTTGAATTATACCCGAAAACCTGTTTTTCACCTTGCTAATTATTGTTCAACAATCGACAGCTCTCTTTTTTACTTTGTGATTAACACTTAAATTCGGTATTGTGTTGGCTATTTTAACCAGTGGAGTAATCGTTATGTCTTCTTATCCTGAAAAAACCTGTGTCATTGAAAGCTTAGTTCGTCATCCAAAATTAGTTGAAGCAACGCTTGCAGGGCGCAAAACGCAACAACGCCGCAATGGGGTGTATGCTTATCCTGAAGAAACCTTTGAATTGGAAGGGGTGATGTTTAAAGTGACTTCGTTGGTGCGGCAACGGTTAGGTGATATGAGCGATAGTGATGCGCAAGCAGAAGGCTATCCAAGTCTTGCAATGTATAAAGATTTAATTTTAAAAATGCACGCGGGTATGGCGTGGAATGAGGATGATAAGGTTTGGGTACATACTTTTGCGAAAGTGTAAGGTAGTGATTTTCCCCTTTGCTTAAAATCAAGGGGGATTTACAAAAATTATCACCTTGTTTTGCTCTCTAACAGTGCATTAATTTTGAACAGGGTTTTAGCAAAGTGTCGGGAACGTTGATAAGGATTTGCATGATGTTTTCCTATTTTTATTTCTTACAGGATTAATTCTTACTTACTATGTGAATTGCCCTTGCCGTTTTTTCTTCAGTCGCTGGTATTATTTTAAATTCTACTATCAAGCCAATATCTAGTTTTTTTAAGATTTCATCTGTAGAATTTACTCTAAAATAAACTGATTCATTATTCCCATACTTAATACGACCATCTGCGCCTTTTTCGTTGTTATGTAATATTTGATTAATTTTTCCAACGTATACTTGCTTAGTATTTTCAGGAGTTGTATTAAAACTATTCCAATATTTTTTTAACTCAGCTTTAAGCTCTTGAAGCTTATCAACTGTCATTATAGGTCTGCCAAATTGCGATAACTCTGATTGCAATTTTAATGGAATTTTCCATCCCTCTTTGACTCGTATTAATTGAGATAATGAAAAGTGTTTAAAGGCTAAGTCGCTTTCTTTTTTTAATTTTAATAGCTCTCCTAGCAAAAATAATAGCTCAATTTTATATTCTAAATCACCAAAATTATTAATTGCCGAAATAGCATAATTAAATGCTTTATCTATATCACCTGATTCTTTATATAAAACAGCTAATTCCTTTTGAATAAACCACTCTTTTTTTCTTCGCAAAACCTGTTCAAGCTCTGAAATAGCATCAGCAGAATTTCCTAAGCCTTTTTTAGACAAAGCTATTCTACGAGCAAACCAAGCATCATTCGAATAATGGAATACATCAAAAGTCTCAAGTGCGTATTTTGAAACCTCATAACACTCTTGAAACATACCTAGTTTTATAAGTGCTTTTGATTTGGAAGCAAACCAATTTTCTTTATCGGATGCTAATTCCATTGGCTTTTTTTGTCCTTTTCTTTCGACTTCAATTACGTCACAAGTTGTATGAAGTTGCTCTGGTGAAACCAAGTTGCATATTTCATTAATTAGTTTCCAATTAGCATTAGGCTTCTTTTTTTCAACTTTAAGAACAGTATTGAATAATTTTGAAAAAACCAGATATGAAAACTCACTATTTACCTTAAGGGTTAATGGCAAAAAATACTCAATCCATTGAATTATTTCCGATTTACTGTAATGATTATTACTTGTTGTTTCTATTTCTTCATCATCAAATGTTTCATTTTCAATTTGATAGTTATCATTGAGATTATTTTCTGCTTTAAATTTGTCGTACAAAAGCCATCCGTATGGGTTTAAAATTCTTTCTGTTGTGTTTTCATTAATATATATTTTATATATTTGCATAAACCAATGCTGTCAGCATTCCAGAAACTAAATATTCATTTGACGCAATTTGTTCTAAAGTAAATTCAGACTTATTCGCTTTAAAATATTTTAAAGTCTCGGAAAATATTTTTTCTTTGTTTAAGTTTAAAATAGCTTTACTAAATTCAACTAATGTTGCCATGATTTAATCCTTTAATTGTTGGATAGCATTTTTGAAATTATCCCATATCGTAGGATTGTTATAGTATTTTGCTGTTATGTTACTAAAAATACCTTCACTCTTCTTGTAGTCAACTTCTATTTGCAGCTCCCGTTCACTTTCATACAAACGTATTTTATCTTTGCAATCTGTTTGAATGATAAAGTCAAACTTGATTTTATCATTATCAAGAATTCTTGATAACCTTTGATATTGAAATTTTCGCCACGCATCTTTAATGATTGAAAAATCAAATTCAACTGTATTCTGTCTGATTATTTCAATGATGCTATTTCCATAATTAACATCTCCATCTGTAAGTTTTGGTAATTTAAACTCACCTTTTTTGTTATAACTGAAAGAAATAATAGATTTTTGATTGCCATTTGTTAAATGGTATCTTTCTTGCCAAAGAAGATTTTCAATCTTTTCTATGATTGATTGGCTATTCTTTATCTTATTGGCAATAAACTCTCTCAATTCTAATAATCTGCTTTCTTGGTTTGGATTGTTAGATACAAAAATACTGCTTATAATCTTATTTCCAAAATTACTATCTATAATTTGGGTGTTATCAAATGGTGTTATTGGCTCATAATTCATTAAATAAACTTTTTCCTTGGCTCGTGTAATTCCTGTATAAATCATACGAAAGTAAGGTTCATGAGTTTTGCTATTACTGAATCGAGAGCCGGGCGTTGTGTCAATTATAACCTCTTGCCACTTATAAGATGATGATTTATCAATAGTCATTGCCCAACCAAACTTTAAAAAAGCTGCATTTTTAAATTTGTAATAGTCGGTTGCAGGGGAGTTTTTTATATTGAACCGATATTTTTTTCTTGCAGATTTGAATAATTTTTTTTGTTCTCTGACTTTTTCATCTAATTTGGTTTTAACTTTTTCACCTTTATCAAGTTTTTGTTTTAAAATTTCAATTTCAGAATCAAGAAACCGGTATTTCTCAGAATTTAGTATTTCTGAGTATTCTATTGTATTTTCAAAAGGATTTAATTTTAAAAACTCACTGATAGAAGAGTTTAAAAGAATTTTAAATGCTATGATTTCATCTTTAGAAAGTTCAGATTTGGGACTTAATCTGTAATTTTCAAAACTTAAAACAGTTAATTCTTGTCCAGTATCATTCACTAATAAAGCTATTTCACGAAATTTTAAAGTAGCAACAAGCTCACCTTTTTTGTTAAATATGGGCTTATCTATAGTACTATAGACTGCGATTACTGTTGCAAATTGCCCATTATAAATTTTTTTAGGCTCTGCAAAAGGACTATCACTATTTTCTATTGAAATATTATTATTGAAAATAACTAAATCATTTATTGCAATATCTTCACCATTTTTAATTATAACTTCTTTTATTCTTTTATTGAACGCTTGTGATTTTTCATTGGTAAAACAAAGTATATGGCAATCAATTTTATTATAAATGATATTTGAAACTAATTTTAATGAGTCTTCTTTATTTAAAAAATAGAAGTTATCGCTTTCATTGAAACTAAGAAAATTAAAATAGCGGAGTCGAATATTTTCAACACACAGCATTGCCTGTTTGTTGATATTAGAAAAGTCAGGTTTATCTAATAATTCATAAGAGTTTGTATTTAGTTTGTATGCTTCTTTTAAATAAGAAGGATTTAAAGGTAATTCATCATTCTTTCCCAATTGAATTTGGAATGAGTCTCCAATAAAAATTATTTTTCTTTTATTCTTGGTTAAATCACAAAAATTTATAAAATCTTTTAATAAATAACCTGTGCCAAATATTAAATCAATTGACTGATTAAATGAATCAGAAACAAGTTGCGATTCATCAACGATAAATAAAGCATTTTTGGAGTTGTCACAGCTTTTTAATGGAATTTCTTCAATTTCTAATTCTTCAAGTTTTTCTTGCTGTTCTGATTCTTCACTACTTTCTTTTTGTCCTCCATAAATGTAGGAATAAATACTATTCACTCTTTCTAAGCTGCTAATTGAAAGCAAATTATTAGCGACACGAGCCGATGAAGCAAAAATTTCAGTTTCTTGTATTCCTGAATCCTGGGCAAGTTTTTGTATAAATGGAATAAGATATGATTTACCACTATTAGCAGTTCCGTGTAGTATAAAAACTTGTTGTTCAGGACTTTCTAAAAACTTTTCAATTTCTGTTAATGCTGATTTTTGGTCTGCATACAAATTTTTATAATCCAATGTTACTAATTTATCTTCAATCATTTTATTTTCCATATTTTAATTTTATCGGAGTATTTAAATTTGTAAGATTAACAGAGCGACAGTAAAATCCATTACAACAATAAATAGAA
>JFJP01040037.1_pt1 | contig 14158 bp, 15 predicted proteins | sample 431651 | NCBI WGS metagenome assembly JFJP01 (sample SAMN02602958, study PRJNA72255) | Microbial mat metagenome, whole genome shotgun sequencing project. | biome: fresh water; feature: sink hole; material: water; isolation source: purple microbial (photo- and chemosynthetic) mats found in... | reverse complement strand
CCGGGAAACGATTGTAATTCGGATTCCACAGTTGGCAAGCCCGATGCTGAAACCCTTAAGAAATATTTCTGAGTTATATCGCAATTGAAGTAAGCAGCAAACTCAAATGCATTTAGAGCAAGCAGTTCTTTAACTACCAATCCATTGCTAATCACCTCAGCCTTTACTCGGTAACAGGTATCGTTTGCATATATATCGTCGGGAGGTAACAATTTTCGAATGTCGGCATATGTATATCCATTTTGTAACATGTAACCATGTACAACCAGTTTTGGGGTATAGTTCAAATTTGCCATATCCCAGTTTTTTTCGCAAGCGCTAAATATTACTACTGCCAATATAGGCAAAATTATTTTCTTAAAATTTGATTCCATATGATAAAGAGGGTGTAAAAGATAGAATACTTGCGCCTTTCAGTTTATTATTGGTATAGTACATTATTTCAGGATTTTGACGTGCGTATACATTGTATATATGAAAATTCCAGCGTCGTATATGGCCTCTCTTGGTAGTGGTTATATGCTGCATACCCACATCTAGCCTATGATATAGCGGTTTGCGGGCACTATTCATGTTTTCAAGAGCATAATACTGGTACATAAAATTATTCGAATTTACAAACCCGTTGGGCAAAGTAAAAGCTGCCCCAGAGTGCATTTCAAAATGTGCAGAAAGGTGAATTTTGCTGCTTACCTCCCAATTGAAATCCCATTTTGTAGCATGTTTTATGCTGTTAGTAGCCGGAAACGCTCGCCCATTGTTGAGCCTTACAAAAGAACGCATGTTGTCCATATATTCATAGCTACCCGATATTCCAATTTGAGCGTACTTATATGATACCGCCAACTCAGTTCCCAGCACTTTCCCAATACCACCGTTCATAAGTTGTTTTTGAAGCAGTAGCACGGTTTCGGGATTTATTTCAACATACTGAAAATATAGCATATTTTCCATACTTTTCATATAAGCTGTCGCCACTAATTGTATGCCAAAAGGTAGGCTAAAAGCAGCATCAGTATATATTTGGTCGGCTGTTTGTGCCGGAATACTATCGGAACTTAGCAATATATAGTCTTGTGTGACAGAACCCGCCCCATTTGGCAATATGCTCACTAATTGGCTGGTACGGGTATAACCACCCGACAATATAATTTTATCAAATCCAAAATAGGAAAGCTGTACACGAGGTTCAGGCTGATATCTCCACTGTTTATGAGGTAAGTAGGACATCATGCGTAATCCGGCTTTCATTTCCCAACTTGTTAGCTTGTAGGTTACTTCACCATACGCAGCTCCTGACATTATATTTTGTCCAGATGCATCTAGTTGTGTATAAACCAATGGTTTTCCGACGGAATCTGAAACACCACCGAAATACTGGATACCTATATTTCGGGTATTTTGCCATTGTATACCGGCTTCCAAATAAAGCGCATTGTTAGCTTGATAATTTACTGAAGCCTGATAGCTCAAATCAGTGACACCGCCTCTCATGCTCATCAAGCGTGAATCTGAATGGGAAATTTGGTATTCAGAGTATTCTTTGTTTAGGGTATTAAAACCCGAATATCTGACTGACTGCTTTACATACAGTCCGGCAGCGGAAAGATATTGCCAGCCCAAAGTTGCAAACTCATTGGTATGCAGCAATTTAAGTTGTTCTATATCACGTCCTTCTTTATAATCAGAACTGTAATACCCATTTGCGGTAAGCAAATCGAATGCGCGGTAATAATTGAACCAAAACTGATGGCGTGTATTCGGTTTATAACTGACTTTGGTATGCACATCACCATAGAAAAAATTATTCTCAAATACATAATCTTTCTCATATATGTCGTCTTGTATTAACCAAGCTTTTATCAGAAAGTATAATCCATGATAATTAACTCGCCCAGATACTGAATATGTAAGTTTATTCTTGATGATAGGGCCATTGAGCGATAAGCGAGATGTAAGCAAACCAATATCTATTGACTGATTATGTTTCTGATTATCGCCATCGAATGTGGTAATATCCAACACCGACGAAAGCCTTCCCCCCAATCTGGCAGGTATATAAAGGCTGTAAAAATTGGCGTACTTCACTATATCGGTATTTACTGCCGAAATATAACCATTCAGGTGGCTACTCAAAAATACAGGCGCTCCATCTATCAGTATAAGGTTTTGGTCGAGCTCACCGCCGCGCACATATATTTCCGACTTCCCTTCACGTCCGCCACTTACGCCCGGTAGTAGCGCCAATTGTTTTATTACATCGGCCTCACCCAGTGCATTCAGGGTTTTGTTTATGCTATTTGGAGTCAGGTATTGTGCATGGCGTACTTTATTGCGTATCCACAGGGTATCGCTCACTTGTACCTCGCTCAGGGAATGGTATTGCATATAAACGTGCACCAGCGTATCCATTCCGGCGGGTATGTCTATAGCCTTGGTTTGGTACATCTCATGCATGATGGCTACCTGCATATTGCCCGAAAATTGCAAGCATGCATATCCGGCAGCATTGCTCACTGCGGTTTCATTATTATGAATAATAACTGCCCCCTGTATGGCCTCACCACTCAAGGCATCGCTTACCACAAAACAAATATGCTGTGATTTTGTAAAATTTGGAAAAACTATGAGAAATAGTATGAAAATATACTTAAACATACACATTAAAATTTCTACATTATATAAATTCAGTCTATAGAGATATATTCTTAAGGTTCGAGGAATAAAAATTAAAATACAGAGCAAAATACATATTTCGCTCTGCATGTATGGGATAGTTAAAAAATAATATAAAAATAGTTTTGGATTTTTATGGTTTCGGAAATAAATGTGTATCCAATACAATTTCAACATTAAGACCATTCATTCCCGTGTGGGTGGCTGAGGTAGAAATTGCCTTTATATACCCTACATTGTTATATTGAAGTCTTGCATAGCTAGATCCGTTATTTGTAAGGGTATAGTTTGATTGTAAAAAGTATGCGTCGATTGTATAAGTAAACGGGAAGGTAAAATACTTTTCCAGAACGGTATAATTATTAGTGCCAGTTGGAAGTCTTTCTGGATAACCACACAAGAATTTTGAATCAAAATACCTTAGATTTGTTCTATATGAAACCCAGCTACCCCATGACTTTTTTTGCCCTCAAACTCTCAATTCAAAAACGAATTGCACAGTGTTTGGATCTAAGTTATAATAAACAATTTGTCCACGTAGGTATATTCGTCTATCGCTATTGGTTAGATCTTCAATAAGTGAAGTCCCCAAGTATTGATTTATTCCCATAGATTTCTTGATATATATATCCTTCCTATACAAAGATACCGTATAATTATCAATACCTGCGGCATACGTACCTTCGGTTAAATTGATATAATTTATGTTATTGAATGTAGATAGCAGCCCCGCTTTAATAATATAATTTCTATAAGGCTTGAGATGATAATTTTCAATTTTAACAACTCCTTTATATGAACAAAGTGTTGAATATACATTATCGTCAATAATCGGTTGAATGCTTTTACTTTCATCAATAAAGACCAAGTGCGAATTTCTATCAATAAATTGTTTCATCTTAGTGCTATCGGTAATAGCATTTAATGTATCGTAAAAAGAAGTGAGTGCATCCAAATAGCTGGTATAACCCTTTGCGCGTGACCATTGAATCGCTTCTGCTTCAGATTTAAAATTTTTAATCAACTCTATATACGCCAAAGCGGTATCAGTTGACACATAATCCGGTATTCCATTTTGAACACTAAAATGAGAGCCCTCAATGGTAACACCACCAGGCTCTTTCTCACAAGAAATAATTGCAAAAGCAATAAATAAGATTAATAAAGATTTTTTCATATGTTAATTTGGTTAAATTTTGAGAGCGCAAACGTATGCGGAAAATTTGAAAAAAATAAAAATCGTTTTATGTTTTATAACATAGTGTGTATATACTTCATTATCATACATAAAGACCTGACGAGTTTCGAAAACCTGACAGGTTTGAAAAGTACATCTACATTCAAATCTATTATATCCATTTAATAGAACTTTCATCACTATTGCCTTGTACTTGTAGCTCAAATTTACTATAGCCGCATACCATTTGCTTTAACTTTTTTCCAAATCAATATTTTTATGTTTTACAACATAAAATCATCATTTTGCTATCGTTTGCGGTATTATACTTTTGCACCCACTCACTTAACAAAGCTAAACCATGAGAGGAAATTCACACGTAATAGCCAACCGTGGATTTGGAGATGGTGATGAGTCATTGGCCGGATATGCTGGTGCAAGCGAAACCTGGGGCAATTTCTTTGGTGCCGAATGTTCTGGTTTCATCGAAAAGAGAACTGATTTACAAATTCCAACGCTGCCATGTGTAAACACGCCGGCAGGTTTTCGAAAAACCGCTGGCAGATTATTACCGGCTACGCAAATGATTCATGCTATTATTGTTAAAATAGCTATATTTTGGTAAAAGCACTAACAGGAAGCCATCCTACTTTGCCATCCGATAGCTTTATTTCTGCCCATTCACCATCTAGTTTTACTACTTCTATTTTTATACCTTCGTGTATGGTAAACAATTCGGTACCACCACCCGATGGCGCACTGCGTGCCACTATACTGGGCTCAAATACAATGGCATATCTGCGCTCTGCATGTGCTGTAAATTGTTTAGATGCGAAAAAATAAGTCACACCGGATACCAATAGGGTAAATATACCCAACACCATCATGGTTTTGCGTACATTCACACTCAGGCTAAATATAAAAACGCCTATCATACCAACAAATGCAACGAAAGCTAATATACTGATGTAGGCCCATGTATTTGAATCCAGATTTTTCGAAAGAGAATCAATCCAGGTGCTTATCATGATTTCCGGAAGTTTATCAACCTTTTGCGTAACCTTGCTATTGGCAAGAGCCAAGTTGGTTTCTATATCTACATCGGTAGGCGAAAGCAATTTTGCACGCTCGTAGTACAATATGGCAGGAGCTACCTTGTTCAACTTGTAATAGCAATTGCCCATATTATAGAGCAATTCAGACGAAGTATACCCCTGAGTTTCCACCTCTGAGTACAATTTGAGTGCCTGCTCAAAATTATTTGCTTTGTAAGCATTCTCGGCTTCGGTAAGTTTCTCGTTTTGAGCAAATGTGGACAAAGCCACGAAACTGAAAACAAGAATGAAAATGAAATATTTTTTATACATAATCTTATGCATCCATTATTTTTGTTTGATCAAACTGCTGTCCATCATATTGATACCCTCAATGGCACGCTGGTACAAGTCGGTACGGGTACCTACTAAGGCAGCAGGGGCGTATTTGGCAAATTCGGCATCTTCAATGATGCTCAGATACTGATCTATCACATTTTTCTGAACCATATATTTTTCTAAAACCACACGTACATTGTCTTTCGACAGGTCAGAAACAGGCATCGATAGTTTATCACCGAGATATCCCCACATGGCTATGAGCAATTCATCGAAAAACTGCTTTGACGATTCATCGGCCATCACGCTTTGTGCTTTTTTGAGTCGCTTGCGCGATACTTCACTCGCTTTTTTATTTCTTACCATATTCATGTTGGCATTGTCAAGTGCCTTTTTGCGGTGGAAAATAAAAAATGCAGCCAGAACCAATACGGGCATCAGGTAAGCCGCATAAAACAAGCCAGTTCCAAATATGTACCAATCCGATTTCTGAACCGAAAAAGGCATGGTACGTATATACCTTATATCCTGACCTATAAGTTGAATGTCGGACTTATGAACAAAATTTTCGGAAACCGTCGCATCGCTGCCTTCGCCTTTCTCAACAGTAAAAGTGAGCTGCTCACCGTTAATCTTCTTGAAAGTTTTAGTTTCCGGGTCGAAATAGCTAAACTCTACCGGAGGTATGGTAAAAGTACCGGCAACACGGGGTATAAGCAGATATTCAAAAGTTTTAGTTCCGGAAGAGCCGGATGCCGTATTTTTTATATCACTGGCTTCTTTAGGGTCAAAAGATTCGAAATCGGAAGGAAAACTGAAACGGGGAGGTTCTACCAATTTGAGGTTTCCGGTACCTGATATTTGCACCAGCAAGGTTATGGCTTCGTTGGTTTTAGCGCTGTTTTTGTCAACACTTATTTTCATATCAAACTTACCCACTGCACCGGTAAACGATTCTGGTCTGCTGTCGGGTAGTTGTTTGGCCTTGTATACGCGCGGGCTGCTCACTACTTTGCGCACACCAGCAGGTTGCATTCCAAAAAAAGTTTGCCTGCCTACTACTACATCAATCTCAAACTGTTCTATTTTCAATTCGCCAGCACGCTGAGGATAAAGCAATTCTTGTTTCAAAATGCCAGTATTATATATGACTCCATTGACGGTTTCACGTTCGAGATTTATTTGCTTTGGTGAGAACACTTCCTGGGTCCAGAAGCCCTTATATACCGGAAATTTCATATCTTCAAACCCTGTCAGATCAACACGAGAATAGAGTTTAAGAGTAGCAAGTACGGGTTCGCCCACATATCCTTCGGTTTTATTGAGTTCAATGCGCACAAAAAGATCTTTCACCTCTTCGGTATTTACTTGGTTGTTATTGCCTTCGTTGGCCTCCTGTGTTGTTTCACCTACTACAGTTATTTTTGTTGGTGCGGTTTCATAAGTTTTCCCATCTACTTTAATTTTGGCGGCCCCTATTACAAAATCACCAGGCTTTTTGGGCTCAGCATAGAAAACATAAGCATACGAAAAAGTTTGGGACATTTGCCCATTAATAATTTGTATACTGCTATTGCTCGAAATACTAGGACCAGAAGCATAGAAATCTTTGAAATCTGGTGATACAAAACCGGTTCCCTTTGCATTAACACTAAAAGTAATTCTGAAGCGTTCTCCCATAGATACTACTTTGGGAATTGAAATACTGAATTTTACATCCTGGCTTGTTGCAACATTTGAAAAAATCATTGCAAGAAGCACAAAATTAATTATTTTATTCATTGTGAATAAATTAGGTTATATGAATTGGCTCGCCGAAACAATTTCAGGCAGTCCCGCTTTAGCATTCACAAAAGTAGGTTTACACGCATTGAATTTAGTTCAAAAATTGTTAATATATGTTAAGCTAAAAACGGGCATTTGCTCATATGTTAGATAAAATTTATATGCTCATTATAAAAAAAATAATTAATTTTAACGTAGAATTTAAAAACAACTTACGATATGCGAATATTAAAAATTGGTGGGATTATTTTATTGATAATCATCTTCTTCTTATTGGCTACGGCTTGGTATTCAGGTTTCTTTAGCGGTGTAGAAGTAGTAGAAAAAGATCTTGGACCATATTATTTTGTGCAGCATGAGCGTTTTGGCGATTACAAAGAGACCAAACGTTTTCAAGACTCACTCTATTTTGCACTTCAACAATACGGTGTAGAAGCCACACGCGGTTTTGGAATTTATTACGACGATCCTGCTTCCGGCAAACCAGCCAGTCAATTGCATAGCATTGTAGGGGTTATACTCGAAGAAAAGGATACAGCCATGATTCCGGAACTAACACGCAGAGGATTCAGGATTGAAAAAATGGGTATAACCCCATCTTTTGTAGTAGAGTTTCCACTCAAGAATGAGCTATCTATAATGGCAGGTATTTCGAAAGCATACCCTGCTCTGCACAAATCTATCATGGACAATGGCTTCAAACAAGTACCTGCCCTCGAAATTTACGAAAACAATATGGTTATATTCAGCATGGAACGTAACAAAGATTAGTACCCCCAAACGAATGAAGTAAAACCTACCAGAAACATAATGCTAACATAGTGCCTTGCCTCAACTTAAGTGGCAGGGCATTTTTATTTAAAGTGTATTTCTTTTACTATATTGGCTTTACATACTTTATTCAAATCCTCTATAAGTTTGGTTCGGCGCATATTCAGCTCGGCACGCAGCACCGGCGACGAAAGTTGCACACGCACAAGACCACGCGCGTAGCTAATTTCAAGGGTACAAGCAAGTACTTTTTTATCAACAATCTTTGGCCAAGCATGTATTATTTCTACTTCATCCAGTTTGTCTTCAATCTTAAATGCTTTTATCAAGTCTTTCAAAAGACTGCTCAAGGGTACTACTTCTTTACGGCGCATAAATCAAATAGTTGTAAATAAATTATTTTCAATGAAATAAACCTTGTTATCTACTTCCAGTTCTGCAAGTATACCTTTCAGGCGCTGGGGATGTGTGTCGGTGATAAATATTTGTCCATTCTGCAATTCGGAAACTACAGTAATAATCTGGCGAACGCGTTTCTCATCGAGTTTATCAAAAATATCATCGAGAAGCAAAATTGGATACAAACTACGGATTTGATGAATAAACTGATACTGTGCAAGCTTAAGCGCTACAAGTAAGGTTTTTTGTTGTCCTTGTGAGCCATTTTTCTTGATGGGTAGTCCGTATATTTCCATCGACAAATCATCTTTATGAATACCACTTGTGGTGTACTGCAATATTTTATCCTTTTCAATAGAATGAGCCAGCAAATCGGCAAATGATTCAATAAATAAAGCGGACTCATATTTAAGTTGCACCAACTCTGCCCCGCCTGAAAGAAACTCATAATATTGGTCGAAAACAGGCTGCAGACGGGAAAAGAAAATTTTCCGCTCCTCAAAAATATATTCGCCACATTTAATAAGTTGCATATCAAACATTTCAATCATTGTCGTATCGAAAATACCACTTTTGGCGGCCATTTTGAGGTAAGAATTGCGCTGCTGTAGCACATGATTGTATCGGATGAGTTGCTCGAGATAATGCCTATTGTATTGCGAAATAACCGAATCGATATACCGACGTCGCATTTCGCTGCCCCCCAAAATCAACTCAGAATCCCCTGGCGAAATCATTACCACCGGAATAAGTCCGATATGTTCACTTATTTTACCATACTCTTTATCGTTGCGTTTAAATTTTTTTCCTTGATTGCGCTGCACCCCGCAGAACACATTTTCAGCCACACCATCCAACACATATTTTCCTTCGAGTACAAAAAAATCTTTAGAATAATTGATGTTCTGGGTATCCACCGGATTGAAATAACTCTTGGTAAGTGAAAGATAATGAATAGCATCCAGTATATTGGTTTTACCAACTCCATTGTTTCCGGCAAAACAATTGATGCGAGGGGAAAATTCCAGACTGGATTCTTCGTAGTTTTTAAAATTCAGAATATTGAGTTGCTTTAGAAACATGCTAAAGGGGTGTTGATGCATACAAAAATAGTTTTAATATAGATTGCTGTGAGAAAGCATACGAAAAATTTTTGAATTTTACCAAAACCATTACCTTTGCACCACTAAAAAAATCAGAAAAGATTAAATTCAATGGCAAATAATCAGAACACTGAACACAACACTGGACTTGAGGTAGTAGAAGAAACCTTAACAAAAACAGAACAGTACATAGAACGCAACCAAAAGGGATTGTCGCTTATACTACTGGCTATCATTGTAGTAGTTGGCGGTTATATAGCATACCAGCGCTATATAGTAATACCCAATGAGCGTGAAGCACAAGCCCAAATGTTTACCGCTGAGCAATACTTTGAGCGTGACTCATTCAACCTTGCTCTGAACGGCGATGGCAACCAACCCGGTTTTTTAAGCATTATCGAGGATTATTCTTCCACCAAAACCGGAAATCTGGCAAAATACTATGCCGGAGTTTGCTATTTGCATATAGGCAAATTTGAAGAGGCAATAGATCAACTCAGCGATTATGACTCGAATGACCAAATAATTGGCCCACAATCGGTAGCAAATATTGGCGACGCTTATATTGAGCTGAATAAAGTAGAAGAAGCCATTACGTATTACAAAAAAGCAGCAGATATGACCAAAAATGAGTTTTTGGCTCCTATAGTGCTCAAAAAACTTGGTCTGGCTTACGAATCTGTAAATAAATTCAAAGAAGCAGAAGCTTCCTACACTCGCATTCAGAAAGAATATTTCAACTCTACTGAAGCTCGAATGATAGAGAAATACATCACCCGTGCACAACTGAAACAACAACAATAATCTGTTTTTTTCACCAAACAAAAAGCCCGCTGAAAGTTCAGCGGGCTTTTTTTATAAGTACCACATTTCAATTGCAATCCTGCTTCACCAATTGCAGCTTGCTTATATCAAACTGCATCCCCTCTGCAACAATGCAGAGCGAATCGTATGTATTTTTATTCATGAATGGGGTACGGCTCATAATCCAGAGGTAATTGCGGGATGGAGTACCTACAATCACGTGGTTGTAATGCAGCGTATCGAGGTGCACTATATAATAATCTGCACGAAAAGGCCACATAAACTGTACCTTCAACTTACCGGTTTCATTTGGATTAGGCAACCATGCAACGGCCTCTGCAGACGAAACCTTGCGGGAATCGTTTTCTTTTACCCCTCTGTTCAGTACGCCTATTTTGCCATTGTCTTTGAGTGAGTAAGTTGCGGTTACACATTTAAGACCTCGCTCAAAAGTATGATCGAACCTGGCTATCTCGTACCATGTACCTGCATAACGGTTTAAATCAACATTTTTAACCGTTACAAGCTCCTTGTGAGTATCATTGCAGCCCATAAGAACAAGATTAATGAATATGAAATAAAAGATTTTTTTTATCATGTGACTATTTTTCAGTTTACCCATACAATTTACTAAAAAAAACGCAGATGCCCGAAAAGATTCATATTTTTATACAAAAAAAAGAAGAAAGCATATTAATTTTGAGCCATAAAAACAACAACATGTCTACAGCAAACAAAAATTTATCAGACTATAATATTGCAGCAATGCCAGATGCAACGCCTTACAGATTTGGTATAGTAGTAGCCGAATGGAATACCGAGGTAACCAGTAAGTTGCTGCAAGGAGCATACAACACCCTGCAACGCCATGGTGCAGCCGACGAAAACATCATAGTAGTGCATGTGCCGGGTAGTTTCGAACTCACCATAGGCGCCTCTACCCTACTAAGCCAAAAACTGGTAGATGCTGTAATAGTTCTGGGAGTGGTAATACAAGGCGAAACCCGGCACTTCGATTTTATTTGCCAAGGCGTGACGCAAGGTGTAACCCAGCTAAACATACAATACAACAAGCCTGTGATTTTTGGCCTCCTCACAACCGACAATATGCAGCAAGCCACTGACAGAGCTGGCGGCAAACATGGAAACAAAGGCGACGAGGCAGCTGTGGCTGCCATACAAATGGCACATATGCAGTACCAGATTGCAGAGCTCAATAAGGACTAATGAGTATGAGTGAACAAATAGAACCCTGGTTACTTCAGAAGTTTCAGGAAATATACGGAATCGGCGAATCGCCCCTCATGTATTTTGCCCCGGGTAGAGTAAACCTGATAGGAGAACACACAGACTATAATGGTGGCTTGGCTATGCCTTTTGCCATAAACAAAGGCACATACTTGGTTTTTCGTAGAAACAACAGCAGCAAAATGAATCTGGTTTCTATGAATTATGCCCTGCGAAAAGAATTTTTCCTGAAAGATGATTTCATAAAAGTATCTGACCAATGGACCAACTACCCTTTGGCTGTTTTTAATGAATATTTCAAACGGGAATTACGATTTGAAGGTTGGGACATGATGTATTGGGGCAATTTGCCTACCGGATCAGGCCTTTCGTCATCGGCAAGCATCGAAATGGTAACTTCGCACGCCATAAACACTTACTATAAAGCCGGACTGAACCTGAAAGAAGAAGCACTTCTATGCCAAATGGCCGAAAACAATTTTGTGGGTGTACAATGCGGAATCATGGATCAGCTGACCATTGCATTGGAACCATACACTTTTGTTATAATAAACTCAAATAAGCAAAGGCAGTTGGCTGAATCGAAGTACAACGAACGAGTGGCCGAATGCCAAACAGCACTGAGCTATCTGCGCAAACTACGTCCGCTCAACAATTTGTCTGAAGTAGATCTGTTCAAATATGCAGAATGGCAAGTACATATAAAAGACGATGTAGCGAGCAAAAGAGCGCTGCATGTAATTTCGGAAAACGAAAGGGTAAAAATGGCTTACAAAGCATTTGCTTCTAATCAAATAAGCTCGCTGGGAATGCTTTTGAATGAATCGCACAATTCGCTCAAAAACTATTACGAAGTCACCGGACTTCATCTGGATACACTGGCCGAGCTTGCTCAGCAACATTTCGGAGGATGCACCATCAATATGGTACATACCGACCATGTTGAGAATTTTATACACACGGTAGGGAAAGAATATATTGCCAAAACCGGACTGAAGGCAGACTTTTACCCAGTTACACCATCGAGAGGAGTTTCACAGATAAATTTGTAATGCGTATATGGAAAACAGTTGGGAAAAAAGATGGAATCCATTCACCCGCAAATGGGTCATAATAGCTGCGCGTACTGCTGAGCGTCCATGGTCGGGCAATGTATTGGAGCACACCGAAGCCATCTTGCCGGAACACGACCCAAGTTGCTACCTGTGCGCAGGGGTAACCCGTGCATCGGGCATACAAAACCCTCAATACACAGAACCATATGCATTTACCAACGATTTTGGCACACTTTCGGTAGACGCGCCAAAAACATCGGGGAGTGGATATTTCTCAAAAACATCCGACGCATATGGTACCTGCCGCGTACTGTGCTATACCCCACGCCACAATCAGACATTGGCCGACCTCAGCCATAGCGAATTGTACAATGTAGTAGAACTTTGGCAAAAGGAATTTGCGATGCTGAAGACCGATAAAAGCATAAAAAACATCCTCATTTTTGAGAATAAAGGAAAAGTGATAGGTGTTTCTAACCCACATCCGCACGGCCAAATATACGCATCCAATTACATTCCGTCCATAGTGAATGAAGAACTGGAAGCCATGACGGATTACTATGAGGAATTTGAAGAGTGCCTGATGTGCGACTGGCTAAAACATGAACAAAAAGAGGAAACCCGCATAGTTTCCAAAAACAAAAGCTTTGTTGCTTTGGTACCCTTTTTTGCAAAACATGCCTACGAAGTACACATTGTGCCCAAACGCCACATATTAACAATAGAAGAACTGAACGACCTGGAAAAGGTAAACCTGGCAGCCATACTCAAGACCATACTTGGAGCATACGATGCCCTATTTTCCATGTCGTTTCCATACATACTCATGCAGCACAATGCACCGGTAAATCTGAGCAAAGACAAAGCAAAACCATTTCATTTTCATATCGAATTTTATCCTCCCATGCGTAGCCCCGATAAGCTAAAATACATGGCAGGATTCGAATCGGGAGGTGGCGATTACATCAATCCCATAGCACCCGAGCAGGCCGCACAGCTATTGCGCGATGCTGCAGATAGGTATAAAGAGAAAGCAGAACATGCCAAAAAGTAGTTTATGTAAAAATAATTTAGCCACTCATTTTCAAAAGTCATTTTATTGAGCTTTGTATGAGTGGCTTATATTTTAAAATTCGCTTCTGCCAGAAAAAACAGAGTGGAAAAGCAAAAATTTATATCGATTTTTAAAAATTATTCCCAGAAGCGATCGAAGTCTGAGAAGAAGAACGAAGATTCAAGTTCAGCATTCTCATCGCTATCCGAACCATGAACAGCATTGTTTTGCGTGCTTTCGGCAAACATGGCGCGCAGGGTTCCTGGTTCTGCGTTAGCAGGGTTGGTAGCTCCCATGAGTTTGCGGTAATCGGCTACAGCATTTTCCTTTTGGAGCATAGCTACTACTACCGGACCCGACACCATGAACTCAACTAAATCGCGAAAGAATCCTTTCTCTTTGTGAACAGCATAAAAACGCTCTGCTTGTGCACGCGACATGCGTATCATCTTCATTGCCACAATTCTAAAACCGGATTCGGTTATTTTGTTGAGCATAGAACCAATGTGCCCGTTGCGCACTGCGTCAGGTTTTACAATGGTGAATGTAAAATTAGTAGCCATAAATTTTTATTTGTTAAAAAGTTAAATTTCAATGGATTGTACAATAACATCGTTGCAGAAAGCTATTGCATAGCAAAGTTCTATAAAATACTTATTTTTGCAAATTAATTAACGAACATTAAATATTGATGTTAGAAAAACAAGAAGAGA
>JFJP01039695.1_pt1 | contig 14159 bp, 12 predicted proteins | sample 431651 | NCBI WGS metagenome assembly JFJP01 (sample SAMN02602958, study PRJNA72255) | Microbial mat metagenome, whole genome shotgun sequencing project. | biome: fresh water; feature: sink hole; material: water; isolation source: purple microbial (photo- and chemosynthetic) mats found in... | reverse complement strand
ATAGGCAAGGTGGACTTCCAACCTGCCAACATTTCAAAAAAAAATAGGCAAGGTGGACTTCCCCCAAGCCAACATTTCAAAAAAAATAGGCAAGGTGGACTTCCCACAAGCCAACATTTCAAAAAAAATAGGCAAGGTATAACTTCCCCCAAGCCAACATTTCAAAAAAAATAGGCAAGGTGGACTTCCAACCTGCCAACATTTCAAAAAAAATAGGCAGGTAGAACTTCCCCCAAGCCAACATTTCAAAAAAAAATAGGCAAGGTGGACTTCCAACAAGCCAACATTTCAAAAAAAATAGGCAAGGTATAACTTCCCCAAAGCCAACATTTCAAAAAAAATAGGCAAGGTGGACTTACAAGGAGCCGTACTTTGAAAAAATATGAGGTTACTTGAGGTCTAGAGTAAGTACTTCCGAAAAAAAACGAACTACTTTATGAGACCTCATGTAAGTAGTTCGTTTTTTTTTAGTAAGTCCACAGTGATATATTATAGTATTATTTTAATTTCATTTTGGTTGTTTGTGTGCTATTATATAATAAAATAATATAAATAATGGTTGTTAGGTACTATGCACGTAAAAAGCAAATCAATTGGTAGTTGTTTCATTTTTTTTGATTGCTTTATTAATTTGAGTCTGTTTATAAAGTCAAAAGAACTAGCTGTCGGCATTTATTTCATTTTAAATAAGTAAATATTATTGGGCTTTAAGTCTTATTCTAAGCTTTTGGACAAAAGCCCATGCAAATATTTACTGGTTTACTAGGGCACAAATACCCGAGCCAGTGTAAAGTGAAGTTTACAAACAGATTCAAATTGATAACCAACTAAAATCTTACTCGGCTTCTTTTCGTTTAAATACTATTCTGTTCCTTCTATCATCAACAATCAATTCATCGTCAGATAAATCTTCAATAAAATAAAAAGTTAACCCAAGGTCGGTATTAGAGTATGTAATTTTAACGCTAGACTCGCTTTGTAGTTCCCAAGTACCTATGTAATTGATTCTTTCGTCGTACAAAGTAAAATCACCACCTACTTCAAATTTAATGGTGTACTCGCCTACATTCTCACCGCATTCTACGCATGTCCATTCACCTATTATTTTTTCACTAGTAGGCGCACTACATGAAAATAAAATAAACAACAAAAACAATGCACTTAAAATCTGATTTTTTTTCATAGACCTATTTTTTTAGTTTAGTAATTGAATTTAACGTTCATCAAAAATATAAAGCGTATATTTTTAATAAATACGTTCCAAAATTACAAACGAAATCTTTGTAGAAAAATAAATAAGTATAAATTTAAAGCAGCGTAGCTGCGAAATATCTATACGCCAAATATTTCGGTGCTACGCACCTAAAAAAAGCAATTGTATTTCATTTCTACAAAGATTTCGCAACTATGTTGCTAATAAGCGTAAAATGTAAATTTTAAACAACCTCTTATAACGCTTCATTTAAAACCTTAACTAATTATGGAAAACCAAGCTTGCCCTAATATTTCTGCTTGTCCTATATTTCAAGGACTTTTAGATGCAAAATATATAGAGGTATATAAAAACCTGTACTGCCTTGCTGGTGAGGAAGGCACGAAAAAATGCAAACGCTACATTATAAAAAATTTAACTGGTAAATGTCCGCCCAATTTACTCCCTAATTCCTCTAAAACCATAGAAGAAATACTCGAGGGTTTGAATAAAGCGAAGAATTAGTTTTTCTAATTTAGCTCTGATGTTATTTTATTATTGAGCAAATTCTTTGTTACTTGTTTGTTTTTAAGCTTTTGGTAAAATAAAATAGTTCATTAATTTGAGCTTACTGTTTCTGTGTTTTTTATTTCAACGTTTAACTCATATTATTTTATCCTTTATTTCAAAAAAACTTATCTTTATGGAAGAAAACTTTGACGCATTTAAGCATATTTTTGAGGAACTGATTCCTTTCAATAAGTTTTTAGGAATGAAATTGTTAGAAATAGAAAAGGATTTTGCGAAAGCTATTTTGCCATTTAAGCCCGAGTTTATTGGCGACCCGCGAGCAAACCGTTTGCATGGCGGCATAAGTGCAACCTTAATCGACGTAATTGGCGGAATTGTAGCCATGACGGCTTTAGAGTCATTCGACGACAAAATAGCAACCGTAGATATGCGCATCGACTACTTGCGCCCGGGTAAAGCCTTAGATGTAATTGGCGAAAGTCGCATAATAAGGCGCGGCAGCCGTTTGGTTGTTACCGAAATGAAACTTTATCATGCCGAAAATCCAACCATCTTATTGGCTGTTGGCAAGGGCGTTTATAGTGTAAAGAAAGCCAACGACGATTGTTAATTATTTTGATAGCACAAGAAAAGGGTAAGTAAATGATTAAAATTAGTTTACACTATTTAGGTTTGTTTATAAACTCTAAATCATTAGCAACGGCATTTATGCCGTTGTGGAAAAATCAGCAACAGATTTGGGCTTTAGCCCTACTCTAAGCTTTTGGGCTAAAGCCCAGATAAACATTTGTTTATTTACTACGGCATAAATGCCGTAGCTAGTTATAAATGTAACAATTTGTTATTAGAATTTGAAAACGATTGTATAATTTTGCATTTCTTAGAATTTGGGTTACTATCAAGTTATGCTATCAATTATTTATCAATGAGCATGAAAATATCATTTTCGAGCTTTTCGTTAATCGTGATAAGGGTAACTTTGAATTTCATTTTCAAATCGCCGCGTGTGTAAATCATTTCATGTGGAAATTCGTATTCATCAACCATTTTGAAATCGGAGTAGTCAATGGTAAGTAATTCTTCTTCAGCCTCATCGTTTTGAAAAGGAAGAGTCCATCGGATTAAATGCCCAGTGAGTGCACTAAAATGGAATTGATGCAATTTTTCGTTCTTCGTTATTGCCGAAATTCGATGAGCTTCGTTTCCGTCGATGTATTCGGTTGTATCATAAGTAAGTGCAAATTTATATTTGTCGAAAAACAAAGGAAGGAAAATGGTAGCTTCGTATTGTAATTCGTCAAGTTCTTCTTTTTCGTATATTTTGTATCCTTGCACTCCCCAACGCCTGCCTTTGTTGCCGTCATAAATTACTTTTTCTATTCGGCTTCCCATCGAGCTCATTATTTTGGTCATTTTGTCGGGATACTCATAATATTTTACTATATTGTAGGTTACATTTTCTATTATAATGTTTGTTTTGATGACTACATTCTTGAATTTTTTTATTTTTTTCTCGCCACCAATAGCATTCGTATAATCTTTTATAATGTTCGATACAAATGCTTTGTTTGCCGCAAGTATTTCTTTTTCGGTCAAAGGAATACTGTCAGTTTGTTGTTGATTAAGAGAATCGATTTGCGAAAATAGCAGATTACTTAAATTTACAAATAAAAATAAAAAAAAGATACGTTTCATTATTGTTTGCGTTTTTTAACTGAGAATTAATTGTTCGAAATTAGATTCTTTTCTTTCACTAATACTTCTTCAAACCCCAAAAGTAAGAAGAAGCTTTCTAAGGTCGAAATTCCGTTTTTGTTCGCCATTTCTAAAATTCCTTTATTTAAAGCACTATACGCTAAGTTCTTTCTGCATTTTTGTTTTACCAGCATTACATCGTCGTTAGTATAAAAGCGGTCTTTTCGATTGATGTAAATTTCATAACCCATGAGCGAATCTTTGTCGGTTTTGTAATACCATGGATTAATAACAGTATCAATCAATTCGGCTTTAGGCAAATAGAGCGTTATTTTCTTAGTTGAAGAGGTATCAATATCGCTCAAATCGATGTTTTTCATGTGGTAGCCGGCTGAAATATGTCCTCGTCCAATGTAAACAAGGTTGTGCTTGCTGATAAAGTCTTTCACATCATCTTGCGCCGAAATCAAATCTTTTTCAGCCGAAGCTAAGTCTTTTTGGCTTTCTTTTACTCTTTTGGTGTGTTTTGAGAAATCATCTGAAGCTTGTTTGTAGCGTTTTTCCATGTTGTCAATTTCATTTTTCACATAGTCGAAACGTTCTCGTTCGATGCTTTCCTTTTTGCCCTTGGGCAATTCTTTGAATGTAATTTCGAGCGAATCCAAATAGCTTTTATATATCTTTTGTGTAGAATCGCTATAACTTATTAGTCCTTTTAGCGTATCTAGCTCGCTTTTATACTTTAGTATGCTCAAATTGATAAGCTCAACTTTGTCTTTTTTCTTAGCATAATCGTCTAAATACTTGTATTTATTGCTAATTTTGGTTAAGTCAGTTCCATATTCAACAATCAAATCGTTGTAAGCAGCAAATAAATCGGCATATACTTCGCCATAAAATTCTGCGCTTACGAGTTGGTTTATTTCTTTAATCTGCTCAATTAACACAGGGGTGTCTTTTACACTCATTTTGCCTTTGAATAAATTGAAGCCATTGGGCAGAAAGTTCGTGAAATTAGCTAATCCGTAATAAGTTGCAGATAGAAGAATTAACACGATGGCAATATTTCTGAATATTTTAAGCATATATTTTTATAGTATTTTAGATTATATCTTTTGTTTTTCGTACACCTATCTTTTGCTTGTAAAAAAGATTTCGTTACAAATGAAATTTGTTTTTGTATCTTTCTTTTATTTTTCTTTGATTGTTTGGTTCTTGAATTTGATATAAATTTCGTTAAAACCTGAACTTTTTAAGATGTTAGTGAAAAAAAAGCGCGTATTTTTTTCAGCATTTTCGGTTATTCCTAAATTCTTGATACTGTTTCTAATATCAACCTCGCCAGCACGGTACAAAGCATCTCTTTCGGCAAGCGAAATGGTATTAAAATCCAATGGTCCGTTTGAGCTAGTGTATTCTTCTACAATATTAAAAGCGGTGGGTGGATACGAAAATTCAAGAATTTCGACCGCAGGAAGCGTAATACTAACTTTATCGCCTTGTATAACAACGTCCTCTTCGTTTATTTTGCTCAAATCAATCCCTGCTTTGATGAAAGCTTTGGTTTCGGCAAAAAAATACTTATCCGACAAAAGACGTTTCTTTTCTGCCGAAATTACTTTGGTTACAACATATTCCACAGTCGATAATTTCGACGAAGCTTGTAATTTACTAATCACTTCGGCTTTTTGAGGTGTCGTTTTTTCTTTGCACGAACTTATTGTAATTACAAACAAGACGCTAGTAAAAGCAATTATTTTAATTTTGTTGTACATATTTTTATAAAAGATAAAAATCGGTTATGTTTTGAAAGATAACAAATTACACGTTTTTGATTTGTCTAACTATTCGTTTTAATAAATTTAAACTAAAACTATTCTACAAAAATAGTTAAAATTATTCATTTTATAAAATTTACGATAAAATATTTGCAAAAAGAATTGATAATTGATACATTTTCATTTTACACACACAATTGATAATTCACAATAAATTTGCACCTTTGCCCCAAATTTAGAACAATGACGGCTTCGGAAAAAAAAACGTTTTATTTGCATCTGATTTATTCCTTTTTAGACGGAATAATTGTGGGTGTTTTGGCATTGAATGAGTTTGTTTTGCTCAAAAGCTTGCGTGCTTCCAATTACGAAATTGCAACTTTGGTACAGTTTACCGTAATTTTGCTACTTTTTGCAAACTTTATCAACGAATTGATAAAGCGAAGCCGCAACAAAAAGCGAATGTTGAAATATATGGCATTTTTCACACGCCTTCCTTTGCTTTTGATGTTCTTTTTTCCACAAAATGCCAACGAAATAGCAAATTCGCACTATCATTTGCTCTTTTTGGGAGTATTTTTTATGTATTATCTGGCTGACCCATTTATTTTACCTACCATTAGTTTATTTTTGAAAACATCTTACTCGCACCAAAATTTCGGAAAGTTGTATAGTTACGCTTCCACGCTCAATAAGATTGTTATTTTGTTTGCTACTTTTATGTTTGGCTTACTTTTGGATTTCGATATGTTTGCTTTTCGATATATTTACCCCGTTATTGGTATTTTAGGCATCATTTCAGTTTTCACTTTAACACAAATCGACTACCACGAACCCGAAAATTTGTGGGTAAAAACAAAATTTATCGACTCTGTAAAAGATTCATTCAAAGTTATGTTCCGAATTTTGAAAGAAAACCTAGCTTTTAGTCATTTTCAAATTGCATTTATGATTTACGGTTTTGTTTGGATAGGAACTATGGCAGCAATTAATATCTTTTTCGACGAAGTATTAAATTTAAACTACTCAAGTGTAGCATTTTACAAAAATTCGTACAATACCATAGCCATTGTTATTTTGCCGTTTTTCGGAAAAATAATAGGTAAGCTCGACCCTCGAAAATTTGGAATCTATTCATTCGCAAGTCTTTTATTATTTTTACTTTTCATGCTTTTAACCGAATATTTTCCATATTATATAACCATTTTTGGACTAAAAATTTATTATTTGTTAATTTTGTCTTATACTTTTTACGGAATTTTTGCAGCCACCATGGCATTGCTTTGGTATATAGGCTCGGCATATTTTTGCAAAAAAGAAGAAACAGCTAATTACCAAGCAGTTCATCTAACATTAACTGGTGTAAGAGGTGCATTTGCTCCCATTTTGGGCATGATTGTGTATGAAACTTTTAGCTTCACTGGCGTTTTTGGTATCGGAATCGCCATGATGCTCGCCTCAATAGGGGTATTATTTTATTCGCTAAAAAAAATACCTAAAGTAGTGATAAATAACTGATAAATATTTAGTTAAATAACAATTCGTTCTGTTTTTAAAACTCGAAGAATAATTATTTTAGGTAAATTTAAAAAAGATAATGTTCTTTTTTTTGAAAATAAATCACTTTTTCTTTATCTTTACGAAAAATTTTATAGATAGTGTTTGGAATAAAACAATCGATTTTAGGCATTTTTAAAATTTTCAAGTTATAGTCTGCCTTTGTAAATGCTAGGTAATGAGCATTGTCGAAGTAAGAATTTTTAAATTTCAAAAAAATGCAAAAGATACGTTTTCTTTCACACTAGTTCAGAATGTATATTTTTTTAAGATAATCATATATTTTTGATTATTAGCCTATTCATATCTTGTTTTTTTATGAAGTCTAAAAAAAATGATTTTGAGTAACATAAGAAAAAACCAAAAAAAATTCATTCCACTTTGTTCTTGAAAATTTGGCGTAATATTTGTTTATTTAAATAAAAAAACTGATGAGTTTATGGAGTGATTTAATAAAATTAATTTTTGTAATTGATTTTATCAGATTTTTCAACTAAAACATTTCGTTTTTTCCTTTTTTCCTTTATTTATTAACATTTTAAAGTGTTATTTTAACATAAAAATGAAAATTACACTTTTGCTCTACTAAAAAGCAACTAAAATGAAAAAAAATATCTACATAGCTGTATTCATTGCAATATTATACTTGTTTTCAAATTCAGCCAATTCACAAGTTATTCAATTTTCGCAATATTATTCATCACCTACCATTTTGGGTCCTTCTTTTGCGGGTTTACACTACGAAACAAAGGCGGTAATGAATTATAGAAATCAGTGGCCCGGAGTTAGCAACTCGTTTGTTACTTCCGCTTTTACGGTAGATCACTTTTTTGAAAACAGAAATAGTGGCGTAGGAGTGAGCGTATTACGCGATGAAGCTGGAGCTGGAAATTTAAGTCTTACCGATTTTGGAGTTTCGTATTCCTACAATTTGAAAGCTACACGAAATATCAGCGTTCGCCCGGGAATTGGCTTCAAATACTCTAAGCGTGGAATTGATTTCTATGAATTAACATTTGCCGACCAATTGAAAAATATTGATAATCCAGCCGTTACAACCATCGAAACACCTCCCGAAGAAGGAATTGGCTACTTTGATGCGGTTGCTTCTTTTTTAGTATTTAGCAAAAACTACTGGGGCGGAGTTACAGTGGATCACTTATTTAAGCCAAACCAAACCTTTTTTGGCGAAGAAGCTAAAATTGATATGCTTATTCAAGCCTATGGTGGATACAAAATTTACTTAAAAGACCCAAGACATGGCTCGAAACGTAAAAACGAAAGCTTAACTTTTTCATTTCTTTACAAAATGCAAGGCAAATTCAAACAACTTGACCTTGGTGCTTATTGGCAAAAGAATGATTTACTTACTGGTTTGTGGTATAGAGGAATACCTGTTTTGAACAATCCCGAACAAGGATACAGAAACAACGATGCGGTGATTTTAATGCTTGGATATAATTTTTATAGCCTTACACTACAATATAGCTACGATATAACAGTAAACTCATTGATGAAATCGAGTGCAGGTTCGCACGAAGTTGCTCTTATTTACAACTTTAAACTCGGTAAAAGAAGCAAATTCAAAAAATATACTCCAATTCCTTGTCCCGGATTCTAAACTTGAATCTTGTTTGAGTTAAAAATAAAAAGCCGCACTTCTTTTCAAAAAAAAGTGCGGCTTTTTATTTGAAAATATATTTTAACAAAAAAGTTTTTTTTTAGATTTTTTTAACTAGTTTTGTGTATGATTATAACCAAAAAAAACAAAACAATGAATAAATTTAAAGTAGTAACTCTCAATGAGTACATTATAAAAATGCAGTCCGATTTTCCTTATGCAAAAGGCGAATTGTCGAATCTATTGAGCCATATTGGGATAGCTGCAAAAATAGTGCATCGCGAAGTAAATAAAGCAGGGCTTGTAGATATTTTAGGAGCACAAGGCTCGGTAAATGTACAAGGTGAAGAAGTAAAAAAACTTGATGTATTTGCTGATGACCACTTTATAAGCGCACTTAAAGCTTCTGGCGAGTGTTGTGGAATTGCTTCGGAAGAAAACGACAACATCGTTTCATTTGACTCGGAGATGGAAAGAGATGGGAAATACATTGTAACCATGGATCCGCTCGATGGTTCATCAAATATTGATGTGAATGTATCAATTGGAACTATTTTTTCGATTTATCGTCGCCAAACACCCCAAGGGCACAAAGCCGAAGAGATTGATTTTCTGCAAGAAGGAACACGGCAAGTAGCTGCAGGCTACATTATTTATGGTTCATCTACCATGATGGTTTATTCGACAGGAAAAGGGGTAAATGGATTCACACTCGACCCTTCAATTGGCGAGTTTTGCCTTTCGCACCCCGAAATAAAAACTCCTTCCAACGGAAAACTTTATTCGATAAATGAAGGAAACTATATTAAATTTCCGTTGGGTGTGAAAAAATACATAAAATATTGCCAAGAGCCCGATATTCAAACCTCAAGACCTTATTCATCGCGCTACATTGGCTCATTGGTAGCTGATTTTCACCGCAACTTGTTGCAAGGTGGAATTTTTATTTATCCCTCTACCTTAAGCTATCCGACTGGAAAATTGCGTTTGCTTTACGAGTGCAACCCAATGGCATTCATAGCCGAACAGGCTGGAGGAATGGCTGTTGATGGACTTGGAAATCGGATTTTGGACATCAAACCAGAAAGCCTTCACCAACGAGTTCCGCTTTTTGTGGGTTCGCGCAAAATGGTAGAAATAGCTGACCGGTTTATGCAAGAAAATAAAGAAGAATAAAGTTAAGCTCGAAACTAAATCAGCAAAGCCACTTCGAGTGGCTTTGCTGAAAAACAAATTCATTGTCGCCCAAGTTACTTCAAGGGTTTTAAATACTTGGCGGGCTGTTTAAAATAGCCTTAACTTGTGCGGCATTGATTCATAATTATCAATTAACAACGAACAATAAAAAGTGCATATTTTTTATATTGAAAAATCAAATTCAGAGATAGTTAAATTGTCGGAAGAAGAGTCGAAACATGCTATAAAGGTATTAAGGCTCAAACTTGGCGATTTGGTAAACTTGATAGATGGAGTTGGAGGATTCTATTTGGCAAAATTAATTAGCGAAAACCATAAATCGTGTCAATTTTCGGTAATTGAAAAGCATGAGAACTACCAAAAGCTATCTTATTTTGTGCATATAGCCATTGCACCAACTAAAAACATAGAACGTTTTGAATGGTTTTTAGAGAAATCGACCGAAATTGGAGTTAGCGAAATTACTCCGCTTTTATGTGAACATTCTGAACGAAAAGTTGTGAAAAATGAAAGACTTGAGAAGGTAATTTTATCGGCAGTAAAACAATCGGTAAAAGCTTTCTTACCAAGACTGAACGAAATGCATGATTTTAATTCATTGGTAACTAAAACATTTGATGGCGAAAAATACATTGCACATTGCAACAAGCAAGAATTGCCGCTACTCAAAAATTTAGTTTCACACAACGAGAATGCACTCATTTTGATAGGACCCGAAGGCGATTTTTCGCCAAAAGAAGTTCATTTTGCTCTTCAAAATGGCTTCAAAGAAATTAGTTTGGGTACAAGCCGCTTGCGAACCGAAACAGCGGGAGTTGTGGCTTGTCATACTTTTTCGCTACTAAATTTATAGATTTTAAATAATTTGATTGAATGAAAAAAAGTTTTCTGGTATTACTATTTCTTTTTAGTGTTTACGCTGTTTTTTCGCAAGAAGGAAACGTAAAAATAGCGTTGCTCAAATATAGCGGTGGTGGCGATTGGTATGCAAACCCAACTTCGTTGCCAAATTTGATTCGTTTTTGCAACGAAAACATAAAAACCAATATCGCTTTAGAGAGCAGAACAGTAGAAGTAGGAAGTTTGGATATTTTCAATTATCCCTTTGTGCACATGACAGGGCATGGAAACGTATTTTTTACTGACCACGATGCCCAGAATTTACGCAATTATTTGTTGGCAGGAGGATTTTTGCATGTTGATGATAATTATGGCTTGGATAAGTTTATTCGCCGCGAAATGAAAAAAGTTTTTCCTGAATATGATTTTGTCGAATTGCCATTTTCTCACCCAATTTATCGCGAAGTTTACCCATTTGCTACCGGATTGCCCAAAGTACATGAGCACGACAACAAACCACCACAAGGTTTTGGCATAATTCACAATGGGCGTTTAGTTTGTTTTTACAGCTATGAATGCGATTTGGGCGATGGTTGGGAAGACGCCTCTGTGCACAAAGACTCGGAAGCTGCACGCTTGAAAGCTCTCAAAATGGGAGCAAATATTCTAGCGCATTGCTTTTCTAATTAGTGTGTGTATGTTAAATCAAAATCGTTGGCATCGTACTTTAGGGCGATGTAAAAAAAAAGTAGAAGATTTTGGACTAAAGTCCATGAGATTCGTTTATTTATATTTGATTAAAAATAAGATGTTTCTCTTTTTTAAGCACTAATTATTTTAAAAATTCATACAATCTATAATTATTCGCAACAGCTTTGTTTGAAGAGATGTTGCCGAGACTTTTGAAGTGGTCTTATTTTGTTTAAGTAAAAGATTGAAATTAGTTTATATTTATAGTTCGCTTTAAATCTTTTTTCTTTGTGGTCTTCTTTGTGGTCTTCTTTGTGTACTTTGTGGTTAATCAAATAATTAGAGCCACAAAAAACACAAAGAAGAATAACAAAGTACACAAAGCTAAAGTATAGGCTAATTAAAGAGACTTACTTATATCTTGAATAATTTACATAAACAATACGGTTTTTTGTTTGTATTTTGAGGTTCAAAACTTTTTATAGGATTTAAAGGATTATTTTTTGTTATTTAAAACATTATTACTATGATTAAAACCATACAAGGCAGACTTAGTTTAATGGTAGGCGTAGGTATATTTATAATCGTTTCGATTTTAATAACTTATGCAAGTATTACCACAAGTAGGATAGCCATTCAAAATGCAGAAGATAATTTTTCGGCACAAGCCTTAGAATATTCTTTTTTTATCAAAAATAAATTTGAGTTAGCTTTAACAAACTCGCGAACAATGGCATATATGCTGGAAACTGTTCACGACAAGCAATATCCGGCGCAAATATCGCGCGAGAGTTTACTGCAAATGACTAAGAACGTAGTCCAAAAATACCCCGAACTGCTTGGAGCTTGGTCTTATTGGCAGCCAAACGCCTTCGATGGCAAAGACAGCGAATTTCGCAACAAGCTCTTTTCAAATGCCGAAGGGCGAGCCAATCCGTATTATGCCAAAGACTTAACAGGCAAAATATCGCCACAACAAAGTTACTCTTCGGCAGAGAACGACACCTCGGAATGGTATCTTGCACCCCAGCGCGAAAAACAAGAATACATCACTGCACCTTACATTTTTCCCATCAACCAGGTTGATGTACTTATGATTACTGCCGAAACCCCCATATATAAAGACTCTTTGTTTGTAGGCGTTTCTGGCTGCGAAATATCCATCAATTGGTTGCAGGAAACCCTCAAAAAAAGTAAGCTGGTACAAAATGGTGCCAAAGTTGTGTTCTATTCGCACGATGGAATTGTAGCCGCACACTCTCAAAATGAAAGCTACATTGGGCAAAACATCAGCAAATTAGACCTAAACTACAAAACCATTTTGAGCGATATAAAAAGTGCTAAGTCCAAATCATTTGTTAAGAACGACATTTTGAACATTCATTTGCCAGTACAATTTGGAAAAGTGCCTTATCAATGGCAATTGCAAATAGAAGTCCCCATGAGCATCATTACTGGGCAAGCCCGACAAATGATGTGGACACAAATAGGAATGGCTTTTCTCTTCAGCGTTATAGCAATAATTATCTTGATATTTTTCTTGCGAAAAAACCTTTCGCCCATACAAAAAAGCAGCGAAATGCTACAACGTATTGCAAAAGGTGATTTGCCCGATTTAATAACAGAAAAATATTTCGGCGAATTTGACCTGATGAAGCAAAACATGAACAGCCTCATCGACGACAACAAAAAGATAATCGAAAAAGCCGGTTTGTTTTCGCAAGGCAATTTAAACATTGCTTTTGAGAAACGTTCTGAAAACGACCAATTGATGCAAGCCCTTTCATTTATGGTCAAAACCAACCAAGCGATAGCCCAAACTGCTCAGGAAATAGCACAAGGAAACTTAGTGGTAACGCTCGAAAAACGCTCAAAAGACGATACTCTTATCAAAGCTCTTTCTGAAATGGTACAATCTATGCGGCAAGTTATTGAGCGTATTACGCTTTCAGTAGAAAATCTGTCGGCTTCGAGCAAGCAATTGAGTATTACTGCGCAACAAGTGAGCACGGGAGCGGCAGAGCAAGCGGCTTCGTCGGAAGAAGTATCCTCGTCGGTCGAGCAGATTTCGTCGAGCGTAAATCAAAATGCCGAAAACTCGAAACATGCTGAGCAAATAGCTCAAAAAGTAGCCAGCGGAATTTCCATTATTACTAAAGCCGTGAAAGAAACCCACGAAGTAATGCGCGAAATAGTTACCAAAATAACTCTTATCAACGAAATAGCTGCCAAAACCGACCTTTTGGCTATCAATGCTGCTATTGAAGCAAGCCGTGCCGGAGCTTACGGAAAAGGGTTTTCGGTAGTAGCAGTCGAAATTAGAAAACTTGCAGAGCATAGTGCACAGGTGGCATTGCAAATAGAAACCATGTCAAACAAGAGCCTTAAACAAGCCGAACTTTCCGACAAATTACTCGAAGAGCTAACCCCTGAAATCAAAAAGACATCGGCTTTGGTGCAAGAAATAACAGCCGCAAGCATGGAGCAAGATTCTGGAACAGCGCAAGTAAACATTGCACTCCAACAGCTATCGAATATTATACAGCAAAACTCAGCAGTGTCGGAACAGATGGCAAGCAATTCGGAAGAATTATCTGCACAAGCCAAATTGTTGTTAGAAACGGTATCTACATTTAAAACTTCGATAACTCAAAACAAAGAAGCTGAAATAATAAATACCCAGCTAACCATTATTAAACTGCAAGAAAAACTCAACGAGCTGATAAATATAAAAATAAATGAACCAAAACCAGATAAAACATATACAGAAACAAATCCCATTCAAACTTCGGGTGTAACTTTAAACTTAGATATTGACAAGGAATTCAATAATTTTGAACCATTTTAATACTCTCTTTATTACTAGTCGTTGGCATTTGTGCCGACAGTTAGTGATTATGGACTCTATTATTAAATGCCAATTATTTGTGCATTTGTGCGGTTTTAATATTTTTCTGGTATATGTAGCTTTGGCAAAGGTGGGCTTTGTGGCTTGGTGCATAACGTAAGCCCTTCAAGGGTTTCAAACCCTTGAAGGGCTGGTTGTTGGCTAATTGAT
>JFJP01002402.1_pt1 | contig 14160 bp, 12 predicted proteins | sample 431651 | NCBI WGS metagenome assembly JFJP01 (sample SAMN02602958, study PRJNA72255) | Microbial mat metagenome, whole genome shotgun sequencing project. | biome: fresh water; feature: sink hole; material: water; isolation source: purple microbial (photo- and chemosynthetic) mats found in... | reverse complement strand
ACCACGACCGGTGACGGCGGCATGACACAGGAAGAGCGACTGTCTTCCAAAACTTTGGTGTATCAATGCCTACCCTCCCGCTACGGCTTTAACCCGGATGATGTGCGTCGAGCCGATGCTATTGAGGTCGTCATCGGTCAAGGCGCCAAACCCGGTGGTGGTGGCATGTTGCTAGGTCAAAAAGTATCGCCACGTGTGGCGAAAATGCGCACCTTGCCAGAAGGTATTGATCAGCGCTCGGCCTGCCGTCACCCTGATTGGACAGGTCCAGATGACTTGGCAATTAAAATTCAGGAGTTACGCGAACTGACCGATTGGGAAAAGCCCATCTATGTCAAAGTTGGCGCGACGCGCACCTTCAATGACGTCAAATTAGCTGTTCATGCCGGAGCTGATGTGGTGGTGGTTGATGGAATGCAAGGTGGCACTGCAGCCACACAAACCTGCTTCATTGAACACATCGGCATCCCAACTTTGGCTGCGGTACGTCAAGCAGTAGATGCGCTTGAAGATCTGGATATGAAGGGCAAAGTGCAGCTCATCGTTTCGGGTGGCATACGCACTGGCCCCGATGTTGCCAAAGCGTTAGCAATGGGTGCAGATGCTGTTGCTATCGGCCAAGGTGTGCTGATGGCTTTGGGTTGCAATAGCGAATCCTATTTCCAAAATGGCCAGCATATTTCGGCGAGTGAAGGTTATGCCGCATTGGGTACGGCTGCTGGATTCTGCCATCACTGCCACACTGGCAAATGCCCTGTTGGCATTACCACTCAAGACGCAATTCTTGAGCAGCGTTTGCAACCGGAAATTGGTGCAAAACACTTACGCAATTATCTAAAAACACTCAACATGGAACTCACCACCATCGCACGTGCCTGCGGTAAACAGAACGTGCACCACTTGGAGCCGGAGGATTTGGTAGCGCTCACAGTCGAAGCGGCAGCGATGGCACGTATTCCATTAGCAGGTACGAATTGGATTCCGGGAGTCAGCGGATATTAAGCTTGCGATATTTCATCAATGACAGCTCAAATTATTGACGGAAAAGCTCTATCTAAACGCTTGCGCGAAGGCTTTCGCCAACGCGTTATCAAATTGATAGAGCAGGGAGTTTCGCCCGGTTTGGCGGTAATTGTGGTGGGTGACAACCCCTCATCAAAAGTCTATGTCGGCAATAAAGTAAAAGCGTGCGAGGAATGCGGCGTAGTTTCTTTTCACCATGCTTTTTCCACTGAGGTTACAGAAGCCGAAGTGCTGGCCACCATCAAAGAATTGAATGCTGATCACAACGTGCACGGCATTTTGGTCCAGTTGCCCTTGCCCCCCCAGATTGATGTGCGGCGTATTCTTGAAGCGATTTCAGTTGATAAAGACGTGGATGGCTTTCATCTGTACAACGTCGGCGGACTGGTCGTCGGCAATACTATTTTTCCACCCTGCACACCTTACGGCGTACAGCTGCTGCTTGAAACCACTGGCATAGATGTCGCTGGCCAAAACGTGGTAGTGGTCGGCGCTAGCAATATCGTCGGCAAACCGATGGCGTTGATGTTGCTGCAAAAGGAAGCAACGGTAACCGTGTGTCACGCCAAAACCCGCGACCTCGCCCAGCACACCATCATTGCGGATATTTTGATTGTGGCAGCAGGTAAGCCGGGACTGATTGTGGCGCAAATGGTTAAGCAAGGTGCCATCGTGATTGACGTGGGCATTAATCGCCTGCCTGATGGGCGCATTGTGGGAGATGTTGACTTTGAAGCGGTCAAAGAAAAAGCTTCTTGGATCACTCCCGTTCCCGGTGGTGTTGGCCCCATGACGGTCACCATGTTGATTGAAAATACGCTGCGCTCAGCCGAACGAGCACTGCACTTGCGCAAAGAAGATGACTATCAAGAATGGGAAGCGCCGCACCTCAAAACCGTCTAAATTTCAGACACATCTTTTTACACAGCACTCTCTGTTTCACCCAATTCATATAAAGTCCAAAGCCATTACCTTCATTTGATTAGATAGGTGCGCTTATCCTTTACGCCGCGTGCGTGAAATGGATCAGAGGATCGGCAAACAACATTTGGCACAACAATAAAAAAGGGGCACCTTACGGTGCCCCTTTAGTGATACTAGGAGAGACGTTATTACAGGTTGTAAGCGCGCTCACCGTGAGCAATCGTATCCAAACCTTCACGCTCTTCTTCTTCTTTCACACGCAGACCAATAGTCAGATCAACTATCTTGTAGCAGATGAAAGCAACCACACCAGACCAGATCAAGGTAGTCAACACAGCTTGTGCTTGAATCCAAACTTGAGCACTGATGCTAGTGTCGATGATGGTGTTGTTTACATAGTCAACGATGCCTGTGCCGCCCATGCTCCAAGTGTTGAACACACCTGTTAGCAACGCACCCAAGATACCGCCGATGCCGTGGATGCCGAATACGTCTAGCGCATCATCTGCACCCAACATTTTCTTCAAGCCAGTTACACCCCAGAAGCAAGTGACACCAGCCAAAGCACCGATAATCAAGCCACCACCGATGCCAACCCAACCGCAAGCTGGAGTGATTGCAACCAAACCAGCTACTGCACCGGATGCTGCACCCAACAAGCTAGGCTTGCCCTTCAAGATCCACTCTGAAGCCATCCAAGTTAGCACGGCAGCCGCAGTAGCAAACAGTGTATTAGCGAAGGCCAAAGTTGCAGTACCACCCGCTTCAAGAGCAGAGCCAGCATTGAAACCGAACCAACCCACCCACAACAGTGAAGCACCGATCATTGTCATCACAAGGTTATGTGGTGCCATTGGCTCTTTGCCGTAACCCACACGCTTGCCAACCATGAATGCACCAACCAAACCGGCAATCGCTGCATTGATATGAACTACAGTACCGCCCGCAAAGTCCAACGCACCCTTCTGGAACAACCAACCGGCAGTTGCAGTAGCAGCGTCAGCGGCCGCTTGGTCAGTATAAGCATCAGGACCCGCCCAGAACCAAACCATGTGTGCGATTGGCAAGTAAGCGAATGTGAACCACAGTGCAGAGAACAACAACACAGCAGCAAACTTCATACGCTCAGCGAATGCACCCACGATCAATGCAACTGTGATCGCTGCAAAAGTTGCTTGGAATGCCACGAATGCAAACTCAGGGATATAAACGCCTTTGCTGAAGGTTGCAGCGTTAGCCACAGCGCCGCTCACTGGATCAAAAACCCCTTTTAACATTAAGCGATCAAAGCCACCGATGAATGCATTTCCAGTCGTAAACGCTAGGGAGTAGCCATACACCACCCACAACACAGTAATCAACGCGAAGATGCTGAACACTTGCATTAGAACAGACAGCATGTTTTTGCTACGCACTAAGCCACCGTAGAACAGTGCCAGACCAGGGATAGCCATCATTACAACAATAATCGTTGCAATTAGCATCCAAGTCGTATCGCCCTTGTTTGGTACAGGAGCAGGTGCTGCAACAGCTGCTGCAGGGGCAGCTTCAACGGCAGCAGGAGCGGCAGCCGCATCTGTTGTTGCTGGAGTAGCCACGGTTGTCGCAGCATGAATGAAGCAATAAGTTTTTTCATTTCAACTCTCCTTAAAGTGCTTCAGGACCGGTTTCGCCGGTACGGATACGCAACACTTGCTCTAGGCTCTGCACGAAAATCTTGCCGTCGCCAATCTTGCCCGTCTGTGCTGCTTTTTCGATTGCCTCGATCACCTGATCAAGCATGTCAGCCTTAATTGCGGCTTCTAATTTGATCTTAGGTAAAAAATCCACAACATACTCAGCGCCACGATACAGCTCGGTATGTCCTTTTTGACGTCCAAAGCCTTTGACTTCAGTAACAGTGATTCCTTGTACGCCAATGGCAGAAAGGGCTTCACGCACTTCGTCTAGCTTGAACGGCTTGATGATTGCTGTGACCATTTTCATTTTCAGTCCTCCTAAAATGCGGGGCGGTGAAGCCCCGCGTTAGACAAATTACATTGCGTGTGTCAAAGATACTGCAACTGCATCCTTGCCCCAGTTTTGGTTGCCATAAGTCCAAGATGGGCTTACGTTGGTTTTGGTAAAAGCAAGACCCGCTACATAACCGCCGAAATCTTTAGTCACAGCTAACTTGTAGTCTGAATAACTAAAAGTGTCTGTCGGTCCAATGTTGAAATGCTGATGGCCTGCATGAGCAACCACTGTCGCACCCAAACTCTCAACTGGGTAATTTACGGTCAAATCGGCGTAGCCTGTGCCACCTGCATTAGGTGTTGTCAGGAAACGATCCAAAAGTCCGTATGAATATTTTAGGGTGACAACACTGTACGTCACGCCAACATAGGCTTCTGCCGTATCTGCATTTGCGAAACCAGCGGCTGGTGTGTAGTTATTTCCCAAATAGTTATAACGGACAGCACCAACGTCATAAGCCACATCGGCCATTACCGTACCCTTAAAACCGAAATAGGTATCCAATTCCATTGTTGGGCCGTAATTGCCAGTAGCTACTGAAACCGCAGCGCTATCTGCAATCCAACTTACGTTAGAACCCCAAACTCCAGCATAGAAACCACTAGCGTGTGCATAATCAAAGCCACCTTGAATTGCTGGATTATGTGATGTCTGTGTCAAACCACGGTAGATGTAATCAGAAACGATACCTACGTTGCCAGTAACGGCAGGTGCATCTGCAGCCAAAGCCGGCATTGCGAAAGCAGCGCCCAAAGCGATTACGAGTAATTTAGTTTTAAACATGTTGTTTCCTTTTCTATTGAAGTTAAAAAATTAAGCAAAAAATTTTGGGAATTATTTCATCCACGGTTACGTTAGAGCAGAAACCGTGCCAGCCCATGAAAATGGGTAAAAAGAATAGATTTTTATAAATTTGAAACACGAGGCACGCTGATTTGCACCAACTTTATGCACGATTATGGCGTTACGCACCCAAGCAGTGCGCGCCTATTAATTTGCTACACTAATGGGGTCGTTAAACCAAATATATAGGGTGACCCAGCATGTTACACACGCAATTTTTCGAAGAAATGTCAGCCAAACTGAGCGAGGCAGTTGCTAGTGGCCCAGCCAAGGATTTTGAAAAGAATGCCCGTGCCTTATTGGCACAAGGGTTTTCTAAATTGGATTTAGTCACCCGGGAAGAGTACGAAGTACAACAGCAACGCCTCGAAAAATTAGAAGCGCGCATTGCTGCTTTAGAGGCAAAACAGTAATAACCTCCTCCATCATCATTCCCACGCGCCGCATCACACTGCTGCCGCCGTTGCATTGGTTGGCGGCGGAAGCAATCCCTGTCCGTGTGGCTATCTTGGCCACTACAAACGGCAAGTGTTACTGCACACCGGATCAAGTCGCGCGCCAAGACAAACCGAATGCGCTGTTAACAGTGAGTGAAATTGACAAATTTTGTGCGCCAGATTCGGCTAGTGAAACACAATTAAGACAGGCTATTACCCACCTAAACCTTTCAGCACGGGCTTATCACCGCGTGCTGAAAGTGGTGCGAACCATTGCTGATCTCGAAGGCAGCAATGATATTCAGATCGCCCATATCACCGATGCAATGCAGTATTGGCGCATGGACAAGCAAAGCTAACCTTAACCAACCTTCGGCAGATTCGCCAACGACGCCTGAATTGCCTCATCTGGATAGCTAAAGTCTTCTAGCTGACCAGCGAAGTAACGATCGTAAGAGCCCATATCAAAATGCCCGTGACCGGAAAGATTGAAGAACAATGTTTTCTTCTCGCCCGTTTCTTTGCAGCGCAGCGCCTCATCGATGCAAGCACGTACCGCATGATTAGATTCTGGCGCGGGGATAATGCCTTCGGTGCGAGCGAACTGCACGCCTGCTTCAAAGGTGGCCAGTTGCGGCACAGCGACAGCCTCGATGAGTTTCTCGTGATACAACTGAGACACCAGCGGAGAATCGCCGTGGTAGCGCAAACCACCGGCATGAATGCCTGGCGGCATAAAGTCATGGCCTAAGGTGTACATCTTCATCAAAGGTGTAAAACCAGCGGTATCGCCAAAGTCATAGGCGTACACACCCTTGGTCAAGGTCGGGCATGAAGTTGGCTCAACGGCAACGAGGCGCACATTTTTTCCTGCGGCTTTATCTGCCAAGAACGGGAAGGCCACGCCTCCAAAGTTAGAGCCTCCTCCACACGGTGCAAACACCATGTCTGGATAGTCACCCGCCATCTCAAATTGTTTCTTCGCTTCTAGCCCAATCACTGTTTGATGCAATATCACATGGTTCAACACTGAACCCAGTGTGTAATTGGTATCAGGGCGTGAAGCTGCCTCTTCTACTGCTTCTGAAATAGCAATGCCTAATGAACCTTGGTTATTCGGGTCTTTCGCTAAAATCGCACGGCCAGTATTCGTCTCCATACTTGGGCTGGCAAAAACCTGCCCACCCCAGGTCTGCATCATCGAACGGCGGAACGGCTTTTGGTCATAGCTCACACGCACCATAAAAACTCGCACTTCGAGGCCAAACATTTGCCCCGCCAACGAAATGGAAGATCCCCATTGACCAGCACCTGTCTCAGTTGTCAGGCGTTTAATGCCAGCTTGCTTGTTGTAATAGGCTTGTGGAATGGCAGTGTTTACCTTATGCGAACCTGCGGGTGAAACACCTTCATATTTGTAGTAAATCTTAGCTGGCGTACCCAATGCCGCCTCTAGACGATGTGCACGAACCAATGGTGAAGGGCGGTACATACGTAGCGCTTCACGCACCGGATCCGGAATTTTAATCCAACGTTCTGCCGAAACTTCCTGTTCAATCAACGCCATCGGGAAAATCGCGGTCAATGCTTCTGGCCCAATGGGCTGGCCGTTCGGCCCGAGTGGTGGCGTTGGTGGATTAGGCATATCGGCCACCACGTTGTACCAATGTGTTGGAATGTCTGACTCGTCTAGCAGAAACTTGTTTTGCGGCATGTTGAATCTCCTCAGGCGTATTTTTCGATTGACCACTTTTGCAACAGGATGAAGTGTACTTCAGGTAATTGAGTAATTCATCAGTAAGAAAATGACTAATTGATACGGATAAATGATGCGCATATAATCTGCGCATCACTTATGGAGGCAAGCATGTCTACAATCCATTTCGACACCAACGCTCCGAAGAAGGCAACCAATCTCAGCATCAACTCTGACTTGCTGCGACAGGCCAAAGAACTGAATATCAATTTGTCACAGCAGGTTGAGGGCTATTTATCTGAGCTCGTACGCAAAGCCAAAGAGCAACAATGGCGAGAAGAAAATGCCGAGTTTATTGCTGCCTACAATAAGCGCATCGAGAAAGAAGGCGTGTTCAGTGATGGCCTCCGGAGATTCTGATGGCGCAGTTTGATGTATACGAGAATTTGAATTCTGCAACCTGCGACAGCATCCCTTACCTATTGGATGTTCAGGCTGATTTGCTGGATGCCTTAGCCACCCGGGTCGTTGTGCCGCTTGTATTAGCAAGTGAGGCAGGTGGCACGGCAAAACACTTTTGTCCGCAATTCAAAATCAAAGGCACGGCTGTTGTTATGTCCACAGGTGAATTAGCCGGTCTACCGCTACGTACCTTTGGTGCGAAAGTAACGACATTAAAAAACAAGCGTGACGAAATTATTGCAGCACTTGATCTACTTTTGACGGGCATCTAAACCAACCAACTCGACTCATACCATGAACAAAAATATTTCTCTCTTCGAACAACTTCTTCAGCAGCGCATCCTCATTTTAGACGGTGCAATGGGCACTATGATCCAGCGCTACAAGCTGACAGAGCAAGACTACCGTGGTGAGCGTTTTAAAGATTGGCATCGCGATCTCAAGGGTAACAACGATCTACTAGTCATCACCAAGCCAGAGGTTATCAAAGCTATCCACAGCGAATATCTTGAAGCCGGCGCGGACATCATCGAAACCAACACCTTTGGCGCCAATGCGACAACGCTTAAAGCCTATGGTATGGAAGCGCTTAATTACGAGCTGAACGTTGCCGGTGCACGCGTAGCGCGTGATGCTTGTGACAAATATGCCACTGCCGACAAACCGCGCTTCGTTGCTGGCGTGTTAGGCCCTACCGACAAAACCGCGACAATCTCACCGGACGTAAATGACCCTGCCGCTCGTAACATCAGCTTTGATCAACTCGTTACCGATTATGCCGAAGCAACACGCGGCTTGATCGACGGTGGCGCAGACACCATTTTGATCGAAACTATTTTCGACACGCTTAATGCCAAGGCGGCGATCTTTGCGGTGAAACAAGTATTTGCCGAGCGCGGCGCGTCATTGCCCGTCATGATCTCCGGCACGATCACCGATGCCTCTGGCCGCACGCTGACTGGCCAAGTCACCGAAGCGTTTTACAACTCACTCGCGCACGCCAACCCGATTTCGATTGGCCTCAACTGCGCTCTTGGCGCAGAAGAACTGCGCCAGTATGTGGAAGAAATGTCGCGCGTAGCAAATTGTTATGTGAGTGCACATCCTAATGCTGGCCTACCGAATCCTTTGGCTGAAACAGGCTACGACGACACCCCAGAGAATATGTCCGGCCACATCAAAGAGTGGGCGAGCAGTGGTTTTCTTAACATCATCGGCGGCTGCTGTGGCACATCGCCTGCGTTTATAAAAGCCATTGCTGACGTCGTTAAAGATATTGCGCCGCGCAAGATTCCAACGAATCCAATCGAATGTCGTTTGTCGGGTTTAGAGCCCTTCAACATCGGCGAAGGCTCACTGTTTGTGAACGTCGGTGAGCGCGCTAACGTCACCGGCTCCGCTAAATTCAAACGTCTCGTATTAGAAGGCAAGTACGACGAAGCACTGGAAGTCGCCAAGCAGCAGGTGGAAACCGGCGCCCAGGTGATCGACGTGAATATGGACGAAGCCATGTTAGATGGCGAAGCGGCAATGGTTAAGTTTTTGAATCTCATCGCCTCCGAGCCGGACATCTCCAAAGTGCCGCTGATGATCGACTCTTCCAAATGGAGCATCATCGAGGCTGGCTTGAAATGTGTGCAGGGTAAGTCCATCGTCAATTCCATCTCACTCAAAGAAGGCGAAGAGAACTTCATCAAGTACGCAAGCCTAGTGCGTCAATACGGTGCGGCAGCGGTTGTGATGGCATTTGACGAAGCAGGCCAAGCCGACACCTATCAGCGCAAGATCGACATCTGCAAACGCAGCTACGACATCTTGGTTAACAAGGTCGGTTTCCCTCCTGAAGATATCATTTTTGACCCGAATATCTTCGCGATTGCGACGGGCATCGAAGAACACAATAACTATGCTGTTGACTTCATCGAAGCAACTGCGTGGATACGCAAGAACCTACCCTATGCCAAGGTGAGCGGAGGTGTGTCCAACGTATCGTTCAGCTTCCGTGGTAATGAGCCGGTGCGCGAAGCGATACACACCGTATTCCTGTATCACGCCATCAAAGCCGGCATGAACATGGGCATCGTCAATGCCGGACAACTTGGTGTGTACGAAGAAATTCCGAAAGACCTGCGCGATGCAGTGGAAGACGTTGTGCTCAATCGCCATCCTGATGCCGGTGAAAAACTGGTGAAGATGGCCGAGTCCGTTAAAGGTGGAGGCAAAGAACAGGTTGAAGATCTGGAATGGCGCAACGGTACAGTGCAAGAGCGCCTCACTCACGCATTGGTGCGCGGCATTACCACCTACATCGTGGAAGACACCGAAGAAGCACGCTTGCAAGCCAAGTTCCCAGTGGAAGTCATTGAAGGCCCTTTGATGACCGGTATGAACGTAGTCGGGGATTTGTTCGGCGCGGGAAAGATGTTCCTGCCGCAAGTGGTGAAATCCGCGCGCGTGATGAAGCAGGCCGTTGCGCACCTGATTCCCTACATCGAAGCAGAAAAACTGCGCTCCGGCGACACTAGCACCAAGGGCAAGATCGTGATGGCGACCGTGAAAGGCGACGTGCACGACATTGGCAAAAACATCGTCACCGTGGTGTTGCAGTGCAACAACTTTGAAGTGGTGAACATGGGCGTGATGGTGCCCTGCCAACAAATTCTGGATACAGCACGCGAACACAAAGCTGACATCATTGGCCTCTCAGGGTTGATTACACCTTCACTGGAAGAGATGGCGCACGTCGCAAAAGAAATGGAACGCCAAGGTTTCAAGATCCCGTTACTTATCGGCGGCGCCACCACTTCACGAGTGCACACTGCAGTTAAAATTGAGCCGAATTATCCGAGTGGACAAGTGGTTTACGTTACTGATGCTTCACGCGCCGTCGGCGTGTGCAGCAATTTATTAAGTAACACCACCCGTGACGGCTACATTGCCGAGATCAAAGCAGACTACGCCTCTGCGCGTGAACAACACGAAGGCAAGAAGGGCAAAGCCAGTTACGTCTCGCTGGAAGAAGCTCGCCAACGCGGTGTGAAAACCGACTGGAAGAAATACTTACCACCGAAACCAAAATTACTAGGTGTGCAAAAATTAGAAAACTATCCGCTGGATATTTTGGTGGACTTCATCGACTGGACGCCATTCTTTCAAGCGTGGGAACTTGCCGGACGTTACCCCAAAATTTTGCAAGATGAAGTGGTGGGTGAAGAAGCACGCAAGTTATTTGCCGATGCACAGGCTATGCTACTTAAGATCGTCAATGAAAAATGGCTCACCGCCAATGCAGTGTTCGGCTTGTTCCCAGCGAACTCTCTCAACAGTGACGACATCGAAATTTACAGCAACGACAAACGCAGCAAGGTTGAAATGACTTGGCACAACCTGCGCCAGCAAACCAAAAAGCCTGCTGATATTCCAAACTACTGCCTAGCCGATTACATCGCACCGAAAGAATCCAAAGTGCAGGATTACATCGGCGCCTTTGCTGTAACTACTGGTATTGGCATTGATGAGCGTGTTGCCGAGTTTGAAAAGCAGCACGACGACTACAACGCGATTTTGCTGAAAGCGCTCGCAGACCGTTTAGCTGAAGCCTTCGCCGAACATTTGCATCTGCGTGTTCGCCGTGAATTTTGGGGCTATGCCGCTGACGAAGGCTTGAGCAACGACGACATGATCGCCGAGAAATATCGCGGCATTCGCCCCGCACCGGGCTACCCAGCCTGCCCTGAGCACAGTGAAAAAGGCCCGATGTTTGAAATGCTGCAAGCACCTACAAACTCCGGCATCACGCTGACTGACAGTTTTGCAATGTTACCGACTGCAGCAGTGAGTGGTTTCTACTTCTCACATCCACAGTCGCAATATTTCGCGACTGGTAAGATCGACAAAGATCAAGTCGAGAGTTACGCCAAGCGCAAAGGCATGACCTTGGCTGAGGCAGAGCGCTGGTTAGCACCTGTATTGAGCTACTAACAAAAATATTTTTATTTCCGCTTGCAGTTGCAAGCAAAACCCCTAGATGGAGAAAAGCAACGTGACTGAATTAATCAAAATTGACACCCAACTCGGCGAAGGCACTGAAGCACAAGCAGGACAAACCGTCATTGTGCATTACACCGGCTGGCTCTTCGACGAGAGCTCACCGGACAACAAAGGCGCAAAGTTTGACAGCTCGCTCGACCGCAACGATCCTTTCGACTTTCCTCTCGGCGCAGGCCATGTCATTCGCGGTTGGGATGAGGGCGTGCAAGGTATGAAAATTGGTGGTCATCGCACGCTAATTATTCCTTCAGAGATGGGTTATGGCGCCCGCGGCGCAGGAGACGATATTCCTCCTCATGCCAAATTGGTGTTCGATGTAAAGCTTTTGAACGTCATTAAAACTGACATCACAGATACTAAAATCGGTGAAGGTGAAGAAGCGAAAGCAGGGCAGCACGTGACTGTACATTACACCGGTTGGCTGTTCGACAAAAATGCGTACGAAAACAAGGGCACGAAGTTTGATAGCTCACTTGATCGTAACGATCCGTTCGACTTTCCACTGGGCGCTGGTCGTGTTATTCAAGGCTGGGACATGGGCGTGCAAGGCATGAAGGTTGGCGGTCAGCGCACCTTGGTTATTCCACCTGAGATGGGTTATGGCAAGCGTGGAGCGGGTGGTGTCATTCCCGCTAATGCGACACTGGTTTTTGAGGTGGAGTTGCTTGCAGTTAATTAAGACTCTTTCTTTCCAATAAAAATGGCAGCCACGGCTGCCATTTTATTGATCACCCTGGGCCTCCCATGGCGTGGGTGAATTTGCTAAAGGGCTAACTTTGCTCCCATGGCAACTTGGCCGCCCGCCACCCGCCTACCGTGTTGCGGTGTTTATTGGCATCTTTGTCACCCTCAAATCCTTCTAATACGTTGTAAACCTCGTTATATCGAGCTTGCTCTGCCGCGATCGCCGCGCCATGTGAACGTGCGCCACTGCGACACAAGAACATAACCAGTGCTTCTTTATCAACTTGTTGAGTTAGTGCAGCCATAAAGTTTGGGTTCAACACCATGCCTGGATAGCTTGCCCATTCGATTTCAACCGCACTTGGTACACGGCCAGTAAAATCCAACTCGGCTTTACTGCGCACATCAACCAATTTTGCTCCCGGCGCTAATAGCAAAAGCTGATGCGCCTCGGCGGGTAATAGCGCTCCTGAATAAGGAAGGTTGCCTTGCTTCCCGCGGGCTTGTGCTTGCTCGAGTATTGCAGAGATTTTTCCCATGTTCTTATTCCCCCGTTATTGTTCTATGTTTATCGCGTAAATGTTATTCTTCGCAATGCTACTTCCACTATACCCAATGCCAATGAAAAATCACACTCACTCGCATAGCCACGATAAAGTCGCTTCGTTTGAACCCGCGCATCCCTTGCGATTTGCTGCCGCACGGAAAAGCACCTGGGTAAGTATTTTTATCAATCTTGGCTTAACCATCATGCAGGTGCTTGCCGGATTTTTTGGGAAATCACAATCGTTAATGGCAGACGGTTTTCACTCTTTTGCAGACCTTCTTTCAGATGTTTTGGTGCTATTCGCTAACCGTCACGGTAATCGTCATGCAGACGCAAACCATCCCTACGGCCATGCTCGCATCGAAACCGCCACCTCACTCATTCTTGGGGTGAGCTTGGCCGCGCTGGGTATCGGCTTGCTGATCGCCGCCGGTATGCGCTTACAGCACCCAGAAAACGTACAGGCAGTTCACCCTTTCACCCTATTTATTGCAGCGATTGCCTTGGCTGCAAAAGAAGGCATGTTCCGCTACATGTTAGCCGTAGCTCAACGTGTGCGCTCGCAAATGCTCATCGCCAATGCATGGCATGCGCGCTCAGATGCAGCCTCTTCGCTAGTGGTAATTGTCGGTATCGTCGGCAATTTGCTGGGCTACGCATTTCTAGATTTAGTTGCCGCTGGAGTGGTTGGTGTGATGATCGCGCACATGGGCATCAAATTTTCACGCGAAGCACTTGAAGAACTGGTGGACACCGGTCTGAATGAAGAAGAGGTGCGTGCGATTCGAAATACGCTAAAGTCCACCCCAGGCGTGCTCGGTTTGCATGAACTACGTACGCGCAAGATGGCTGACAATGCTTTGGTAGATGCACACATTATGGTTGATCCAAAAATCAGTGTTTCCGAAGGACATTACATCGCCGAGGCAGCTCGTGCCGCAGTTTTACGCGAGCACCATGTAGTAGATGTGATGGTACACATTGACCCGGAAGATGATGCCACTGCCAAACCAAACGCTAACCTACCGGCACGCGAGGTGTTATTTCAACATCTTGCTGACCAATTAGGAAAAGAGTGCGATTTAAATAAACACCGGGTGATATTGCATTACCTGAGCGGACGAGTGGATGCCGAAATTCTCTTAGAAGCTGGCTCACATATAACGCATGCCGAATTTGTAAAACTGCAAGCCAAGTGCGAGTCACTCAGTGCGGACGACCCATATTTCCGTAAAATTGAAACCTTCCAACATGTTGCACCAAAATAGTGCGGCCGTATTTTTCTTGCCCCGTTTTTGGGCGCGCTTTTTTACCCTGTTACTTTTGTGAATATGGCAGAATGCGCCCCTTGCAGGCAAAACGCGGCTGGCACAGTTTGTGCTGATTAACCGCGAGGGGTACCTAAAATTTTTTTGTTTGTTTTGTCTTTTAGATTTTTATTTGGGAGAAAGTAATGTTTAAGTCAGCAGCTGAAGCCG
>JFJP01039302.1_pt1 | contig 14161 bp, 9 predicted proteins | sample 431651 | NCBI WGS metagenome assembly JFJP01 (sample SAMN02602958, study PRJNA72255) | Microbial mat metagenome, whole genome shotgun sequencing project. | biome: fresh water; feature: sink hole; material: water; isolation source: purple microbial (photo- and chemosynthetic) mats found in... | reverse complement strand
TGTTATATTTATAGTTAAATAATTGAAAATCAATTAATTATCTTATATTTTTATTTGGTTAACTCCCTGAAAATCAGTATCTTTATAGATTATACCACTAATTTATAAAGTATGATTTTCACAGAAGTTAACACTTTTAATTCGGTTGTCAGTAGTGCTTTCAATGGTTTATTACTCAATAAATGGCGACGTGACTTTTTATTAGAAATCTTTATGTTGTACCTGATAATTCCAGGTCGTATTAATTTTAAGCAAATGAGTCGATATAGCGATTGTTGTGAACAGCGATTTCGAAATCAATTCAAAGCAAAATTTGACCCGAGTCATATTGAGAAATCGGGCAAGAAAACACCTTATATGGGTTCGTTTTGGTCTGGCTCCGACAAATGTACCAAAAAGGGGCTAGAGATTGCTCAAATTGCCTTAATGGATATTGACTTACACCAAAGCTTTCATTTAGAGGCAGTACAAACAGTGCCTGTAAAAACATTGAAACAAGCGGACTTGTCTTTAATTGATTGGTATGCTCATTCAATCATTTCTCGAAAACAAGAGTTATTGCCATTATCCAAAATAGTTGTTGCCGATGCATTCTTTTCCAAGATAACATTCATTGAACCACTTATGGGTGCAGGATTTCATGTCATATCAAAACTCAGAGATGATGCGAACCTACGCTATAAGTTTACTGGGACATATTCCGGTAAAGGAAGACCTCCTCATTTAGCAGGAAGAGTTGACCTTGACAATTTAAATATGGACGTATTTACCCAAATTAAAGTCAATGACAACACCCAAGCATTTTATGCTGTTGTAAACTCCAAATCATTGAAAACGGATATTTTGCTCGTGGTTGAACGGAAAACCGACGAAAACGGAAAAACAATTCAACGTCTGATATTTACGACCGACACCAAAATCGATGCTTCTGAAGTTTTAGAGTATTATCACTGTCGCTTTCAAATGGAATTCAATTTCAGAGACGCAAAACAAGCCACGGGTTTAAATCATTGCCAAGCCAGAGATTTAGACAAACTCAATTTTCACTTCAATGCATCACTTACAACTATTAATATCGCAAAGATTATGCACATGAATGATAAAAATAAAGCTGGTAAACCGTTTTCTATTGCTGACTATAAACTGCTGTATCACAATGCATTTATGTTAAATCGATTTATTGAGGCTTTCGGTATCAAGCCAAAAGCCCTAAAAAGTCACCACCATGTCAAAGAACTACTGTATTTCGGCATTAAAGCCGCTTAATATTTAAATATTTTCTAACAGACTATTGAATTAAATGTATGCAAAGTATTATTTTCAAATTTGCTCCTAACTAAAGAATATAAATTCTAGACTTTAGTTTGACACAAATAGCTTATTTTTGTTTTTTAATATATTATTTCATTTCTTATTTACCTTGCCTGTTTTTATACTTCTTTATTGAATTAAGAATAGGTGAAGTAAGAAATAAAGTGTATTGAATAAATGTGCTTTTTAAGTATAATGATAAAACTTTGCTTGCAGTTGTTGCTTTTAATATATTACCCTTGTTGTCGATTTTATCAATCAATAAATGAAATGTTTTACGATCATTAAAACTCAAATATAGTAGAGGTTTTTCAATTGATTTAAAATAAAATAATGAAATGTCCAAAAATTTTTGTTTTAATGAGTTATCGTTTACTTCTAAATGAAGTTGATAATATTCAATTGCTAGTTTAAAATATGAAGCTAGTTTTATACCCGACATCGGAGAATTCATAACTGAGTCGGGTGTAGCTCTGTAATAATAACATATTGATGGATAATACAAAACTCTTGAGGCAGTAAGAAAACACCTAATACCATATGCTACATCTTCCATGTAGAAGTCATTATAAAAATACAAATTTTCTTTTATTAAATAACTTTTATTACATACTCTAGCCCAGCTCAACGATGTTACATCCCAAAAATTTGATTCATTGAAAATTACATCACCTTCACTTATTTCTTTTGGAAAGTTAACCTTTGGAGTTGAAATTACGTTATTTAAAACATCAAATTTTTGATAATCAAAAAATAGTATATCTAAATTTTTATCAATTAACAAATTAATTATGCCATTAAGAGTGTTTGCACATATATAATCATCAGGATCTACGAACCAAACATATTCGCCTTTGGCAGCCATTAGTCCTGTATTCCGTGCTCCACCTTGTCGTTTATTAACTTCATGGTCGATTAATATAAGATTTCTATGTAGTTTTTGATACTCCACAATTATAGCGCGTGTGCCATCGGGCGAACAATCGTTTACACAAATCACTTCGTATTCCGTTTCCGGAATATCCTGCGCATACAAGCTATCCAAACATTCGGCAATGTATTTTTCTACATTATAGCAGGGAAGAATAATACTTAAGCGCACCATAAATTTGGAGAATGAATGTATAATCTTATTGTTTTTTTAATATCAAAGAAAGTAAAATTCATTAGATAATGTAATGGATTCAATTTGTTTTGTTTTTATACTTGTTTTGATTTTTAGAAATACAATTTTTTCATATTCTATCTAATTTACTTCAACAATATATGTTCAGTAAATGAATCTCATGTTCTAATTTATTTGGCATCAAGAATTTTCATTGCCTTTAAATCAAAAGCGAGCTTTGCTGTAAAATACTCAGATCCTCTTTTATTTAAATGCATACCATTATAAAAATTCGAAATATCGTCACAAATCGGATCGTTCAAATAGTTTAAAATTGGAATATTGTATTTATCAGCAATTTGTTGATACATTGCATACATTTTGTCTATATTCTGGATTTTATCTATAGCATATCTTGTACTCGGGCAATATACAAAAACTACCTTTATGCCATCATTTTTAGCTTTATCTAAATAATTATTGAATAGTTGCAAAGCGTCGGGATTGCAAATAATTTCAATTTTTTTTATTTTAGCAAGATTTTTTCCATCCCATGGCCAATTGCGTCCAAAATAGCCTTTAGTTAAAATGTCATCTGAATAGAATTTTTTTATACCAAATGCACCATAAATTAAGTTTGAATACCCAATGTAACGAAAAGAAGGTATATATTTCTCCCAAACACTAAACTTTTCAATCTGTGCAGATTCTTCCCGTAATGTTTTATCATAAAAGAAATAAGGGAAAAACTGTTCTCTTTCATACCCATTCGATTTATTTATCGTACTAAATTGGATACTTTGTATTATAACTTTTGGTTTAGAGTTGTAACGGCAATATGTATTATATTTCAATACTTGCCTATCAATAGCACTTCCATCAATTCCTAAATTATAAGTTTTAAGTTTGAGAGAATCTTCTAAAATTTTTGGACTTATTTGCACCCAAACTTCTGATGCTCCCATTATTACAACATCTGAAGAAAATTTTCCGGAATAAATATCATTCCATCCAATATACATCCTTGTTTTAGATGATTTTAATTTGTTCGAAATGAAAAAATCCATTGCAAAACCTATTACTAAAGCCCCTGTTCCCCAAATTAAAAATATCAGGATAAATTTTTTCATGCTTGTTAAAATTGAAAATAAATAAACGTTTCTTTAGAAAAAACGCCAAATAAAAATATCAGGATACAAATAAAGTAATAGGCTGACCATCTTACAATTCTATGTCGATTGTTAAAAAGAAGCAATTTATTGAAATGAAATTCTTCAGAAAAGTCTTTCCCAAGTAACAAAAGTAAAACACCCATTGTAATTAAAAAAATATTTCTTAAGCCAATAATCGGAACGGTAAACTCAAAATTAGTAAATATCTTATAAATTATCTCAAGTGCTACTGTAACACTCGGACTACGGCCAAATATCTGTGAGAATGCAAATAAAACAAAAACTGTAGAAATGCAAATAAAGATATACCAGGGCTTTTTGTTTAAATTATATTTTTTTTCAAAACCAACTCTTCTCTTCTGAAATAAAGCTTCAACTCCTAAATAGGTTCCTTGTAAAACTCCCCACACAATAAACGTAAATGCTGCACCATGCCAAATGCCACTGATAAGAAAGGTAAGCAGTAAAGCAGTTACAATTCCCCAAACTTTCCAGCTTCTAAAGCTAAAAGATAGTGGGGTAAAAATATAATCTGTTAGCCATTGAATTAAAGACATGTGCCACCTACGCCAAAATTCTGACATTGATGTAGCAAAAAATGGACGATTGAAGTTAGGTATTATTTTTATTCCTAAAGCACGAGCACTTCCGATAGCGATTAACGAATAACCCCCTAAATCGCCATAAACATGAAAAGGATATAATAAGAAAGCAAATGCTATAGTTGTACCGTTGTTATCAGGAATATTGTTAAGTATATCATTTACATAAATGCCTAACCTGTCAGCTACGCATAATTTCATAAAATATCCCCACAACATCATTTTAAAGCCTGAAACCAAATCCTCATATTTGCTGTTATGCATATTTTTGAACTGAGGAAATAAATTTCCACTTCTTTCAATAGGTCCCGAAAGCACAATAGGAAAAAAAGACAAAAACAATCCTGTTGAAGCAAAGCTATCTTCGAAATCTACATTTTCATTATAAACATCAACCACATATCCTATTGCCATAAAGGTATAAAAAGATATACCTACAGGTAAAATATAAATTATCTGTGGCAGTATAAGATGCAAACCATAACTACTTAATAAAGTTAGTATCGAATTATTGATAACTCCAAAGTATTTGAAAAACAATAAAGGTAAAACAATACAAATAATTCCCCAAATTAGTAACTTTTGTTTCTTTTTTTGTGATTTTGTTTTGAATATAAACTTACTGAAAAAATAGGTACACAAAGTGACACCAAATAAAAGTATGGCATAGATTGGCTGCAAATTAATATAAAAGTAATAACTCGCAATCAATAAAAACCAGACTCTTAACCGTTGTGGTATTAAATTATAAAGAATTATTATTGCTGGAAAAAAAAACAGAAAATTAAAAGAGGTAAATATCATGACACCTTGTCTTATTCAAATTTGGTTTCAATTATGGAGATCAAATTACCTACTTCTTTCATTTGATTTAAATCTTTCATTCTAAATTTAATACCAAATTTTTTTTCAACTTCGGTTATCATCAACATATGAGTTAAAGAATCCCAATTGTCTACATCATTTGCTGTCATTTGATTTTGCAACACCAATGTTGAGTCACTAAATACTTCACGAAATATGGAAGTAAGCTTTTCGATTATTTCTTGTTTTTGCATTATATTTTATTTTAAAAATTATAATTCTTTTTCCATTAAAAGCAATATATCTGAGGGTAAATAATTTATGGTTTCAGCATTCCCTGAAACATAACGCTTAACTACTTTAAAACCCAGTTTTTCATGTAATCTTACTGATCCGGTATTAAATTCGTATGGATGTGCCTGGGCTTTTTTCAAATCAGGATACTTTTTCTTAGCTATCTCAAAGTGATGATATTCCATTTTTCCAATCAAATTATGTCCTCTATGTTCCGGTTTTACATAAGCATATTCGTTTTGATAGGAAAATAACTCTCTCTTAATTTGCAAGTCATTCATTATACCTATTCTCTCCAAAGCATAACGGATACATTCTTCCGGAAAATGATGAAAAATTAAATTCCCTTTTATCATACTTGAAGGCAAGTTTTCTTCATTTAATCCTTCTATCCATCCTCCAACAGAGGCTACTACTTCTCCATTAAATTCAGTTACTGAAAAACTACTTATAGAAAATTCGCAACCATCAATCTCTTCTTCCAGGATATTTTTTAAATATTTTCTCAACTGATCTTCATTCAGATTAAACATCCTTGATATTCCACATTTATCAGTTCCGCTTTTTTCTGATTGAATTATTGTATCAATAATAAAATCGACATCTTTTAAAGTTGCAGGTCTAATAGTATAATCCATTATTTTATAATATCTCTTAGTTTTATTCTATCAACCTTGCCACTTTCATTTAACGGAAAAACCAATTCAAAAAATATTCTGGATGGAATCATGTAAGAAGGCATTCTGGATCGCAAAAAATTCAATAAGTCGGTTTTATCAAAGGGATTGGATTCAATAAACATGGCTATTTCAGAAAAACTCATTTCGTTTTCAAATGCAATTGCAATGCAGTTAAAGTTTTGAAGAAATTGTTTTGCATGAAATTCTACCTCTCCCAATTCAACTCTATATCCCTGAATTTTTATGTAATTATTTAGTCTGCCTGAAATCATAACATAATCATCATCATAAAAACACAAATCCCCACTTTTATACCAGCGAATCCCCTCTTTAACTAAAAACTGTTTTTTATTTAGTTCATCATTGTTCCAATATCCGGGTGTTAATTGCTTACCGGATATCCATAACTCACCAAGTTGACCATCTTCTTCTATTTCATTACCCGATTCATCAACAATTATCATTTTAACATTCTTGACCGGTTTTCCAATACTGAGAATGCCATTATATGTTTTATTAATCCCTTTAGGATTATAAACATAACGAATATCTGTTATGGTATTTTCTGTAGGACCTGAATTATTCACAATCGTTGCATTTGGAACACATTCTGACCACTCTTCAACTAAATCTAAAGCTAATCCTTCACCACCAAATAAATTGTAACGCAGCGATGGAAAGTTTAGTTCAGAAAAATATGGACGTAGATACTTAATTAATGTAGGTACCATATATGCAAATGTTATTTTTTTCTCTTCTAACAATTCGGCTACATAGCTATATTTAATTACATTATTCGGTACTGTATATACACATGCACCATATAAAAGTGCTGGTAAGTAAGATGCAATAGACATATCAAATGTCAAATTACTATATTGCAAAAAACGGTCATGTTCTGTAATAATGTAACCCGAATTATGTACATAAGAATCAACAAATGCTGATAAATTTGATCTGCTTATTGAAACTCCCTTGGGTTTTCCGGTACTTCCGGAGGTAAAGAGTATATATGCCAAATCATTATCAGAGTATTCAACAGGATTATCCAAACAATCATTTTCATAATTCAATAATTTGGTTGACAATACTATGTCACTTGAATATCTGGAATTGGTACTTGAATCAAGTATTAAGGAAGTATTAATTTGCTCAACAACTTCCATACTTCTTTCAATTGGTTGGTTGGGATTTAAAGGTACATAAGATTTACCCTCAAACCATAAAGCAAAAATCGAAGCATAGGTTTCAAGATCATCATTCCCTTCTAAAGCAATTCTTTGACAATCAATATTTTGTTTTTTTAATGCAATTCGTATTTTTGAGATGCATGAAGCAAATTGTTTATAAGTATAATATTGCTCATTAATGTAAAAAGCATTTCTGTTTGAAAATTTTCCGACGACTTCTAAAAATGGTGAAATAATATATTGATTAAACCTTGAATCCATAAATTTACGAGTAAAAATATTTTTTTTTGTTTTATAATCCATTTTTAAACAAAGATTTTCATTATTTATTTGGATTAAATATAATGAAGCAAAAATATAAAAAATACTTCGAGTAATAAAATCTTATTAACATAGAAATAATTTCTTAAAAATACAGCCCTTTAAAAAATTGTTATTAACCAGATTTCATTGTTTTGATTTATCAACATTAAAAAAATCTGTGTAAAGGAGTGCTTATTCCGGAGTAAAAACGTACTTTTTTCATAACATAAAAAAAATCTCAATTAGGTTTTACAAATTACAATTTGCAATGCAAAACAAAGATTGATTTTCCTACAATTAACAAGCTTTATTGATGAACGTTTTGCAAATACATTTCGTAAAGTCAGGAATACAATCAAAAATTAAATATGTAAGATTAAAAAGTAAGTTCATTATATTTAGTAAACACACCTGAGTTATAAAATAAAAACGCACGTTTCATTTAAATTATCTGTTCTAAATTCAATGACATTGTAATAAATTTTATCAAATCATTAAAAAAATAAAGAGGTTCACAATAAACCTCTCTATTTTTTTAATCAATACAATAAACCTATATGGCAATCTACTTAACCATAATTTTATGGTTTGTAACTGTTATTCCATCATTAACCTGAACCATTACAACTCCTTTTAAATGCAATGCTTTTACATTGATTTGAGCTGTTGAATTCTTGGTTTGAATGCTATGTAACATTTGTCCAACGGCATTAAATACTCTGATTTCTCTATTCACCTCTGAAGTAGGGAAATCGAAATTCAATACACTTGCAACTGGATTTGGATAAATGCGAATTGTTTTATAAGAGGAATTAGAATTTAAATCAGTTGCAAAAGAAGGAGCTTTCATAACTACTGCTGATTTTTTAGCTACAATAGCGCAGATAACCATACGTCCATTTGCTGATTGAGTGAACTTAGGTGTTTCAATTGCACCTGTCCCCATTTTTTCTCCTCCAACGCCATCACCCCAACCGCTATTTGACTCAAAGCGTTTGGTGAAGCCATTGTTGAATGTTTGTGTAATATTGTTAGCAGTAGCTCCACACAGAATCACCATGTCGCCACTTGAAGCTTCAAGTGCAGTTGTTGAAATTGAAGTACCGGTTAGTCCATTGTTAGCGGTTGCACCAATAGATGTTGTTTGATCAACATTGCCAAGTAAAACACTGTAAATACTATTTCCTGAAGATGGTGCTGAACTCCATGTAACACTAATTGTACCTGATGAAGCTGCGTTTACACCACTTTCTTTGAGTGTAAATATTGATGCATAGGTACGAACACCGGTGCCTTCAAAATATAGTTTTTCAGATGATTTTGTCATTACCTGACTTCCATAAGTAACCTTAGTTACAGTACTACTAACTGAGCTTTCACCCATAACCATAACTACCATCATACGGTTACTACCAGCCACTTTAGTGTTTGTATTTCCTGATTTCCATCCAGTAAGGGCAGTAACGGTTTGAACAGGAATAATTTTAAAGGTTGCCGAAATAGTTTGATTGGCGGTAACATTGTTGAATGTGTAAGAACTTATTGCGCCTTGATTTACACCATTTACTGTTACTGCAGCCACTTCATAACCAGGGTTTGCTGCTATATCAAATCTCTGACTTGCACCACTGTTTACTACTATACTACCACTTGGTGTAATTGAACCATTAGCTCCGGCAGTTGCTGTTATTGTATATTGAGGATTTATTATAGACGAAAAATTAGCAATCAACTGACGATTTGCTGTAATAACAAATGTATAAGGATTAGTTACTGAAACAATAGTACCATTTTCAGTCCAATTATCAAATTTAAAATCAGATGCTGCAGTAGCTGTAGCAGTAATTGAAGTTCCGGATTGATATGTACCTCCAGTTGGGCTAAGAGAAACGCTTCCGTTTATGGCTTCAGTTGTCACTGTGAATGAAGCGGAAGAATTAACAACATATCTATCCCAGAATTTTCTAACATTATTGGCATTATCGGCAAGACCAAAAATAAACCAATTTTCAACACAATCTGAAAAATCTACGCCTCCTTTAGGTATTACGGAATAACTGGCATTAAAACCTGATGCTTTAATTATTCTGTTGGCCTCTGTCCAAAAATTACGAGCTTTTACATTTGGATTATTCGTATTCATGGCTTCAACCATATAGGTTGTTAAGCTTGAAAGATAAGATGGAGTTTGTATCTCGCGCTTTGGTCTGTCGGTACTATAAACACCAAAATCAACATTTCCATCATCAATAGGAATATAGTTAGCTTTACTTTTTACATAAGTCAAATCAGTAGCTGTAGTATTATCTTCATTCCATTTACTATGTTGAACAACAATTACATTGCTTTTTACAGTTGCTGCAGGAACATTTGCAGCTAATAAAGCAGCTATCCAATCAGCTGTAATATCAGATTGACCTGCTTCCTGTACCCAAACCCATCCACCTGATTCTAATATGGGTTTTACCTTGGCCAAAATTCTGTTTACAGAATTGGTACGGTCTAAATGTGCATCAGTCCATTTGATATTCTCAGCACCAAATGCCATTGAAAACAATGTCCTTGAATTAATATAGCTTCCCGTTTGTTTACCATATGCACCAGTCACTGCAAAGAAATTTATCCCTTGATTGTCCTGATGCGCCAAAATACTAGCAAGAGCTGCTTGGGAGTGAATATCATCCGCATCGGGTTTATTGTCGAACTGAGCAATAAGAATGTCTTTAGTGCGATCAAATTGTCTATTTACTGAGGCAAAAGCATTATTCACTAAGCAAAATGAGAGTACACACTGAAATACAATATATACCATAATTTTTTTGTTCAAACGACCTTGACTCTTTTTAATACGTGAATTTGTTTTCATTTAATTATTTTTAATTTGTTTATAGTTGAAAAGTATTTTTGAACAAAACTAAGTAATTTAATTAATTTTTAACAACAATAATTATTTTTATTTGTTAATATAAATTAATTGAATTTTCTGCTTGGTTGTAGATAAATCCAAAACCCACAAATCCTGCTATTTCAGTGCTTTTAAACCAAACCTAAACACACTCATTTACAATAGGTAAACTTGGCGTTGTAATTTAGTTTGTGCCTATAAAATAGCGAATTTGTGAGTTCTGGATTTCAAATAAACCTTCACTAAGGTGTTTATTTATTTTTAAACAATAACTCCTGGATGAAAAAATTGTATAAAGTAATTATTATAAAAAGTATTACTTCTTCTTATAAGTTATTTTACAATAACTCTATGGTTCGAAACTGTTTTTCCATCATTAACCTGAACCATTGCAATTGAACTTAAATTCAAAGACTTAATATCGATTTTTGCACTTGCATCATTGGTGGTAACACTGTGAATCAGCTGACCAACCATATTGAATACTTTGATTTTCCTGCTAATTTCGGGACTTAAAAAATCAATACTTAAGATATTTGATACCGGATTTGGGTAAATGTGGATATTTTTCTCCGATGCATTCACATTCTCAACAGCAGTACCAACCACGCAAACAGGATTCCTAAATCGTGCTTCATAGTCTGATGCACTTGCACTTAATTTTCCTGTAAGGACATACCAAGACATAACGCTATCCGAAACATCGCCAACACCACCATCACCACCATATTCTCTGGTAGTCACCCATGTCCAAGCAGCATTAGTAATGCCACATTTTTCTGGTAAAGTTTTCATAAAATTCCAGTTAGCACTTCCTAAACCATTAATATCTAAATCTGCAACCAAAAGCCCGTCTTTTACAAAATCAGCTTTAATGTGATTCATTGTATGGGTCGATTTAGGTGGTTCAACGTGGGTATTGTTCCAGTTTGAATGTGAAACAATTCGAATAAATTTTCGTTTTGCAGGATCAACCGCGTTAATCATCTGCCAAGGGACTTCCATTGGACCGCCACAACAAAAGTTTAGGATATTGTTAGCACTCCCTTTTTCTGCTTCCTTTTTAAAATTTGCAATGGCCTCTGTAAGCTGTGTTTGGTCATCAAAATATATGGGTTCCTTGGAAAAACCAGGAAAATTCACATGCCCAGCAAGACTTACTTTCATTTGTTGGTATTGAGCCTGAGAGATTCCCCCTAGGTTACAATTAACACTAACATGCACCAACCTGTCTGCTACACCGCTTGAAGCAAGAAGGGCATATGTCATTGCAACAGCCAAAACATCATCTTTGTCGGCCTTATTACCGTCGTGACTAAGAGCAAATCGCCCTGTTGTGAAGGTTATCGGCACTTGTGCCGAGATATTTGTTGCGAACAAGAAGCACACAAGAAGTACAGATGCAATTGTTTTGTTGAAAGTGTAAACTCTACATTGTTTCAACCTAAAAAAATCTTGATTTAGTTTTTTCATGATAAATAAATTTAAATAAATCATCAAAGAAGTTCACTTTATGTTACCCTTGTAATGACAATGTTATGTTTCTTAAATAATTATTCTACAACTAATTTGTATGTTGCACCTTTGTTCACTTTCACTTGATAAATACCTTTTGTCAAAGTCGAAATATCAGCTTTATTAGCATTTTTCAATCTTAAAACCTGTTGCCCGGCAATGTTATAAAATTCAGCATCAATAGGCTCTGAGAAATTTACCACTCCTTTAGCAGGATTTGGATATAGTTTGATATTACTTTGATTAGAATTTCTAAGTCCTGTTGGTTCATTTTTCAGTGTTACCACAGCCCAATCTTTGTGAGATAAGTTAGCACTTGGCTCAATTTTCTCAACATAATAAACTTTGTGGTCACGGGTATCTGAAGCAGGATTGTCATTATCGTTCCACATCATACCAATGCGAATTTTATCGTCTACAGCAACACCAGTAAATGCATTGGCACCTACGAGAATCTTTGTCCATTCGTAGCGTATTTCAAATGTAGTAGTTTTACTTGCTTCGTCGTACGACCGAGCTGCAGATGTACCCAATACAGGTGTTTTTGTTCCTGATAACGATGTGTTGTCCGTTCCACGGAATTCAATTATGCTTTTTCCTTCGGGCGAAGCCAAATACATATTCTGCCAAAGCACTTTTGCTTGTGTAGAACGTCCTAATGTAGTGGGCTCATTATTTACAATTGCATCTTTGGTAACATAAAACTCTATTGCATCGATATTCCAACCTTTAAGGGCATCATTCCATACCAACACATCATCCTTCGCTTTTATAATAACATATAGAGCTGTTTCGTCCCAAGTGGCTTTCCAGCTTAATTCAGCATCTATATTACTCAACACTAAAGCGTCAGCAGCGCCCTTACCAATGGTTTGTCCTCTGAAAAGGGGTGCAGTTTGCCAAATTGGTTCGTCGTCTTTTCCATCAATAACAGGTGCTGTTGTTGTTTTTCCAATCGAAACATTTTTCGCTGCTGCATGGGTTGATGCATTCATTTCCGGTGCATAATAGGTAATTGTGCTACCTTCGAGATAAGTAGCATTTTTTGTTGACGAGAATTTTGCTTTTACCTGAAAGTCGTCACTGATATTAATGTCATCAGTTAATTTCATAGATAAAAGCGTAGTATTTGCATACCATCCATCAAATCTATAATCGGCATTTGGTGTTGCTGTAACAGTAATTACGTCGCCACAACCATAGGTCAATTCGCCTGTAACGGTTCCACCTATTGCAGGTTCAGCAATTACGGTATAAGATTTTGCTAAGAAATTTGCTTTTAAATCACGAGCTGCAGTAGCCGTAAAGGTATAACTGGCATTAGTCGAAACAATATTAGTTCCTTCAGTCCAATTATCAAATTTAAAACATGCTTTGGGGGTTGCAGTAACGGTAACGGATAGATTTTGTTTATATGTGCCACCACCGGAAACAGTTCCGTGAGTACTTGAACTTTCGGTTACAGTTATTGGGTAAGTTGTAACATTGCTTTTAACAAAATTGGCAACCAAAGTACGGTCGGCTGTAACTGTAAAGCTATAAGGATTGGCTGTTGAAACTGGGTTTCCATTCTCTGTCCAATTCACAAATTCAGCATCGCCAGCTATAATTGCACTTACTGAAGCAGTTTTTGTCACACAATACTTTCCACCACCCGAAACGCTGCTACCAGCATAACCAGCTACCGAAAGTGTTATCGTTTTTTCGTCAGTACAGGCTTCATCCTTATAAACGACAATTGCCCAAGGCTCTGTTGAATTGCTCGGAGGATTGCCTAAATTAACACTTCCACCACCAACTACTGTTGTTATCGAACCATTTTGAAAGCTACCACCTTTCTTTGCATCATACCATTTCACACTATATGAACCAGTTGCTCCAGTAAGATCGAGTGGTTTTTGATTGGCAGAGGAGGTTCTGTAAATAACGTAAAGTTGTCCTTTTTTTGCCAAACAAAACGGAGCATCATTGCTTCCTGCATTTCCTATCAACGCATTTTCATTTCTCATTTGAGGCAAAAGCGGATTAATTTCCGGCTTTTGAAAAAGATTTTTAGCAGCGACAAGGATTTTTTGGGTATTTCCTATCAATCTAAAGTTTTCCATGGTTATATCGCCAATTGTATAATCGCCATAAGCTGTATATTGAACCATGCCTTCGCCACCAGCCATAAACGTTCTCCAGGTATAGGTAAGCATTTTGGTCTCACCACTGGAGGTATTATCAATGCCCCATGATTCGTCGTTGGCTACTATCCATTTTTTACCGGCCACAGCCGAT
>JFJP01031759.1_pt1 | contig 14161 bp, 10 predicted proteins | sample 431651 | NCBI WGS metagenome assembly JFJP01 (sample SAMN02602958, study PRJNA72255) | Microbial mat metagenome, whole genome shotgun sequencing project. | biome: fresh water; feature: sink hole; material: water; isolation source: purple microbial (photo- and chemosynthetic) mats found in... | reverse complement strand
CTATCTTTAATCGGTTCGCCCCAATAAGAAACTAACTTGGCTTTCATGGCTATAAACCGATGATTTTTCCAGTCTGGGTGAGTTTGAATATCGGCAATCAAAGTGCGTTGGTGGCTAAAAACACTTGTTTCAGTCACACCAATCAGACTGTTTTTAAAATGTGCAACAAAAGCATGAGGTAAACTTAAACTGATTTGCTTGTTAAGACGGTTTCCTTTGGCATCCACTAACATGGCGCAACCGACCATACTCGGATGCTCTTGTTCCAAAATTCGGATAATGGATTCTAAAATTTGATTAAGCGGCACGTTGGTCGTGAGTAACTCTAAAACATAGCTCCGCGATTTTTCCCGCTGCTCAATCTGCTTACGTTCACTAATATCGCGCGTCACCGCCAAGATATGAGTTGTTTTGGTTTCACTATCAAACAACGGAACCGCTTGCGTTTCAACCCAACGCCGCGTTCCCTTTAGCCCTTGAATTTGATAACACAAAGTTTGAGCCAGCCCTTCTAAAACACGCCCATTCATTTGTCTAAAATCAGCTTTGTATTCTTCTACAAGCAATAATTCGGCGGATTTTCCTAAAATTGCAGCAGGATTATCCACCGCTTCCAGCATTATCAAACCTGCTTGATTCATTTGTAACAAACACCCTTCTGCATCGGTTACTTTAACGCATTCAGCTTCTGCATTAAGAATCGCCCATAATTTTGATTCACTTTCTCGCAGAGTTTTTTCGGCTGATGTTCTGGCTTGCACTTCGTCTGCTAACCGTTTATTCCAAGCAATAAATAGGAAAAAGACAATTAAAATCAGCAGAGTATCTAAAATTTCATCCCAAACAGGATATTGTATCAAGGCAAAATGAATCAGCAGCACTAAAAACAATAACGCACAATGGACAACAACAAAAGTATGTTGTTTGATCCAATGTGTACACGATAATAAACGTGCCGTTATTTTTTCAATCATGATGATAGGAAGAGTAAAGATAAAAGTAATTCTGGCTTTACCCTTAAAATGGGCTGCCTTTTTCGATGATACTGCATAAACAGAAGAATTATGCCACAACGACAATACAGAAACTGCCAAGCAGGATGATGAAAAGGAAATGCGTGAAAAAATGCAACAACCACCCCATGATAACCAGAGGCGATTGCAAAGTTTGGCGTTAGGTCGGTTGTTTTTTCACATAAATCAAACAACGTTGTGCCGCAATAGACGGTACGGCAAGGGAAATAACTTGATACTGTTGCGCCAATTGCGCCAATTCTGCCTCTGGCACTTGCCCTTTCATGGCTAACAATAAGCCATCGGCACACAGTAAATGCTGTGTTAATTTGATAATTTCGTTCATTGTCGCAAACGCCCGACACAGTACCGTATCAAATAATACCGCAGACTGATAGGCTTCTACGCGACTGTGTAGCACAGTGACATTTTTCAAACCCAATTCTAAAATCACTTGCTGCACAAACCGAGTTTTTTTCGCATTGCTATCAATCAACACAAATTCTTTTTCAGGCTGATAAATTGCCAACGGAATCCCAGGCAAGCCTGCACCTGTGCCTATATCCACGAAACGCTGCCCATGCAGATAGGGCAAAATGGCTAAACTATCCAACAAATGTAAACTTACCATCGCTTCTTTATCACGCACAGCGGTTAAGTTATACGCTTTATTCCATTTGCAAATCAGCTCAATAAAAGCCAACAGTTTCGCTTCTTTGTCAGCATCGCTCGGCAATGACAACGCCGTTAAGCCTTGATTTAATAGAGTCTGCACATCAGCCCTGTTTGTTTTTAAGATAAATTAATAATAAAGAAATCGCCGCTGGGGTAATGCCAGGAATGCGAGCGGCTTGCCCTAAGGTTTCTGGTTGTTGGCGTTGTAATTTTTCCCGCACTTCATTCGACATTCCAGGCACTTGACTGTAATCAAAACCAAACTTTAAAGGATAATGGTCGTAGCGTTTAGTGCGATCAATTTCGGTTTGCTGCCGGGTGATATAGCCTGCGTATTTAGCTTGAATCGCCACTTGTTCTGCTACATCAATCGCCACATTAGAATCGGTAGCAAAGTGTAACAACTGGTTTACATCGACTTCAGGGCGACGCAGCATTTCTAATAAACTGGCTTCTTTTTGCAGTTTTTTTCCCCACAACGCTTCCATCTGTAAGGCTTCTGTACTTTCCACCCGCACCCATTGTTTTTTTAAACTGTCATGCAAGGTTGAAATAGCGTGTCGTTTTTCTGTAAAAATCCGCCAGCGTTCAGCGGTCACTAGCCCCAGTTCACGCCCTTTTTCCGTTAAGCGCAAATCAGCATTATCTTCACGCAATAACAACCGGTATTCCGCCCGACTGGTGAACATTCGATACGGCTCGCGCGTGCCGCAAGTGATTAAATCATCAATCATCACGCCGATATACGCCTCATCCCGCGCAGGACACCAACTTTCCAAACCTTGCACAAAACGCGCCGCATTTAATCCTGCAATCAGCCCTTGCGCCGCTGCTTCTTCATAACCTGTTGTGCCGTTAATTTGACCTGCAAAAAATAAGCCGTGAATATATTTGGTTTCTAAGGAAGATTTTAAGTCGATAGGATTAAAAAAGTCGTATTCAATCGCATAACCTGGGCGAATAATCCGGGCATTTTCAAAGCCCAACATGGATTGGACAAATTTAATTTGAATATCAAACGGCAAACTGGTGGAAATGCCATTGGGATAAATTTCAGTGGTGTTTAATCCTTCAGGTTCAACAAAAATTTGATGCGAATCGCGTTCAGCAAAACGCACCACTTTGTCTTCAATCGACGGACAATAACGCGGTCCAATCCCTTCAATAATCCCTGAATACATGGGCGAACGGTCTAAGCCTGAACGGATAATGTCGTGGGTTTGACTGTTGGTGCGGGTAATGTAGCAAGGAATTTGCCGAGGATGTTGAGCGACATTACCTAAAAAAGAAAACACAGGCAACGGAGTATCGCCGTGTTGGGTTTCTAATTTGCTGTAATCTATGGTATTGCCATCAATACGCGGCGGCGTGCCTGTTTTTAATCTATCGACCTGAAACGGCAATTCGCGTAATCTGTCCGCTAAAGCAATTGAAGCAGAATCGCCTGCGCGTCCGCCACTGTAATTTTCTAAACCAATGTGAATTTTGCCGCCTAAAAAAGTGCCAGTAGTTAAAACCACTGAACGGGCAGAAAAGGTCAGACCCATTTGAGTTTTTACCCCAACAACCTGTTCCCCTTCAATCACTAAATCCGCGACCGTTTGTTGAAACAAGGCTAAATTCGGTTGATTTTCCAACACTTGCCGGACAAATTGTTTATATAACGCTCTGTCTGCTTGAGCTCGAGTGGCGCGTACCGCAGGGCCTTTGCTGGCGTTAAGAACCCGAAATTGAATCCCCGCGTGATCAATGGCGGTTGCCATCACCCCACCCAGTGCATCAATTTCTTTCACCAAATGCCCTTTGCCTATCCCGCCAATCGCAGGATTGCAGCTCATTTGCCCTAGAGTATCAATATTTTGTGTCAGTAATAAGGTTGTTGCGCCAGTGCGTGCCGCCGCTAAAGCCGCCTCTGTTCCAGCATGACCCCCACCGACCACAATTACATCAAAGGTTGTTTCAAATTTCACGGTTTTAACATCATCGAATAAAAAGAGTATTTTAATGGGTTATTCAAGATTAGCCAAATCGCTCGCAATGGCTTTAAAACCAATATCGGTACGGTAATAGGCGTGTTCCCAATGAATTTTTTCAACCCATTGATATGCCTTTTGTTGCGCAGTTTTAATATTCTCTCCCAACGCACACACACACAAGACGCGCCCACCTGCGGTGACACAGTTTTCACCTTGTACGCCAGTTCCTGCATGAAAGACTTTGCTGTCTTCCTTTTCAAGATTGGGCAAGCCCGAAATAACCGCCCCTGTTTGATAACTATCAGGATAACCACCCGCTGCCATCACCACCCCTAATGCCGCCCGTTCATCCCATTCACTCGTGACCTGATGCAACTTTTTGTCTAATGCCGCCAAACACAATGCCACTAAATCACTTTTTAAGCGCAGCATAATCGGTTGGGTTTCAGGGTCGCCAAACCGGCAGTTGTATTCCAGCACTTTAATCTCACCATTGGATGAAATCATCAAACCGGCATACAAAAAGCCTGTATATTCATTGCCATCGGCTGCCATCCCTCTGAGCGTAGGCAGAATCACTTGTTCCATCACTTGTTGATGAATCGCAGGTGTCACCACTGGCGCAGGCGAATACGCCCCCATTCCGCCCGTATTAGGGCCTTGGTCGCCATTGTCTCGGGCTTTATGGTCTTGCGAAGTTGCCATCGCTAAAGCGTGTTGTCCATCTGCCATCACAATAAAACTGGCTTCTTCACCGACTAAAAATTCTTCAATCACCACTTTACAGCCTGCGTCGCCAAAGCGATTGCCCGACAGCATATCTTCAACGGCGGCAATGGCTTGTTGTTCAGTTTGTGCAACCACCACGCCTTTACCCGCCGCCAAACCATCGGCTTTGACGACAATCGGTGCGCCTTGGGCTTTGATATAAGCAATCGCGGCACTGACTTCAACAAAACTTTGATACTTGGCAGTCGGAATGGCATAACGCGCCATAAAGTCTTTACAAAAACTTTTTGAACCTTCTAATTGTGCCGCCGCAGCACTCGGGCCAAAACACGCCAAACCTGCTTGTTGAAAACGGTCTACAATCCCTTTAACTAAGGGGACTTCAGGGCCAATGATGGTGAGAGAAATTTTATTTTGTTGGGCAAAAGCCAGTAAGCCCTCAATGTCATCGGCTGCAATGGCTATATTTTCTAGCCTCGCTTCCAAAGCCGTTCCCGCATTACCTGGTGCAACAAAAACCTGTTTTGCCAGCGGAGATTGGCTTACTTTCCACGCCAGCGCGTGTTCACGTCCACCGCTACCTACAATAAGAATTTTCATAAGGTGACTCATAAAATTTAGAGAGAATTTCTACACACCTTCTTAACAGAAGGAATGGAATAAAAAGGACAACGAGGTTATTTGAATTCCAACACAATTGCATCAACACCATTGTCGTGCAGTCGGGTTTTCACTGTCATAACATTGGTCATTCCCGCATAAGGCCCTACTTTAACTCGATACCAAGTTGCTTCACCGACTTGGGCTTTTTCTACCCGTGATTCAACCCCCATTCGGGTTAATTTATCTTGCAGCACCTGCGCTTCGGGCGTATCACGGAATGAACCTGCCTGCATAATATATTTAGCTGACTCATCGCCATCACCGAGCTTTTCTTCCCGAATTCTGGTTTTAATTTCATGGTCTGGAATCACTACTTCCATTTTGGGCAGAATAGTATAAAAATCAAAATGGGGTTCAACAGGAAGAGAATCTTGTCTAGCAGGCTTTTCTGCTTGGGCTTTGGCTTTTGCCGCCGCTTCTGCTTTGGCTTTGGCTTCGGCGACCAGTTTTTGTTTTTCTAACATAGCAATTTCAGCATCAATTTCCAAATCGCTGTCAGGTTCAACCGCTAATTCATCAGGGGTTAAATCCCCTGCGGCAATCATTTCTTGCGCTGCCGCTGCCACCGTACTGGAGGCGGTGGCTGTTTTAGCATTTCCAGTCAACTCATTGGTTAAACCCGCTACTTCAATCGGGTTAGAGTTGAGAAAAAACCGCAGCACGACTGCTAAGATAGTAATAAAAACAATCAACAAAAACCTATCCCAGCCATCAACACCTGGCTTTTTTAACGGTTTTCGTCCACGATAAGTGTTGTTTTTATAATCTCTTGGCATCACATTGCCTCGGGTGCATGAATCCCTAATAGCCCAAGCCCATTGCCTAAGATTTGTTTTACCGCACAAATAAGATTTAATCGCGCATCCCGCAAAGCCGCCTCAGCCACTAAAAATTGATGTGCATTGTAGTAAGTATGAAATTCTTGGGCTAATTGGCGTAAATAATGAATTAATAAGTGGGGTTCATATTGCAGTGCTGCTTTTTCCAACACTTCAGCATACCGCGATAAGGTCGTGAACAAGGCGGTTTCGTGGTCTTGTGTTAATAAGGCAAGATTGTCCATTCCGAGAAGAATGTCCCGTTGCAAACCTTTTTCATCTAATTGCCGCAACACACTGCATACCCGCGCATGGGCATACTGCACATAAAACACGGGATTTTCATTGGTTTTTGAAGTGGCTAGTTTTAAGTCAAAATCCATGTGTTGTTCAGATTTACGCATAAGATAGAAAAACCGTGCCGCATCTTTACCCACTTCACCACGCAATTGCCGTAATGTGACAAACTCGCCCGAGCGCGTTGACATTTGCACCTGCTCATCACCGCGATACAAAACAGCAAACTGCACCAACAAAACAGTGAGCTTTGAATCATCTGCACCTAAGGCTTGCATTGCGGCTTTTACACGCGGAATATAACCATGATGGTCTGCGCCCCACACATTAATAATTTGCTCAAATCCCCGTTCAAGTTTGTTGAGATGATAGGCAATGTCGGAGGCAAAATAAGTGCTTTGCCCATTATCACGCACCACCACCCGGTCTTTTTCATCGCCTAAACGACTGGAAGCAAACCAAGTTGCCCCCTCTTTTTGATATAAATAACCGCTCTGTTGCAAACGCTGTAAGGCTTTTTCAACCAAGCCCTCTTCCATTAATTTGCGTTCAGAAAACCATTGCTGATAGCTAATCCCAAATTCTTCTAAATCGGCTTTAATGTCTGCCAAAATGCCGTTTAAGCCCGATTGAAATAAATCACGATATTGGGCGGTACCTAATAAAGTTTTGGCGCGTTCAATCAACGCATCAATGTGTTTTTCTTTATCGCCCCCGAAAGGCTCATCAAGAGGAATCGCCTCTAGCACCAATTCAGCAGGACGACGGTATTCATTTTGCGCTTGGGCATGAATTTGTTGCGCCACTTCACGCACATAATCGCCCCGATAACCATTGCTCGGAAAAACAATCAATTCGCCACACTCTTCTAAATAGCGTAACCAGACACTGGTGGCTAAAATATCCATCTGCCGCCCAGCATCGTTGACATAATATTCACGCTGTACGTTAAATCCTATCGCGGTAAGCAAATCCGCCACCGCTGAACCATAGACCGCGCCCCGTCCATGTCCAACGTGTAATGGTCCTGTTGGATTGGCTGAAACAAATTCTACTTGTACTTTTTTACCCGCGCCTTTTTTACTCAAGCCCCATTGTGAGCCTGCCTGATGAATGTGCGCCACAATTTGCAATTGTGCTGTCGTATCGACAAAAAAATTGATAAATCCCGCCCCCGCCATTTCTACTTTCGTCACAGCAGGATGCGGCGGTAACGCATCAATAATATGTTGCGCCAGAATTCTAGGATTTAACTGTGCGGATTTGGCTAAAATTAACGCAATATTTGAGGCAAAATCACCATGTGCAGGGTCTTTAGTGCGGTCTAAGGTAATTTTAGGCAACGTGTCACAATGGATAATATGATTGCCCTTTAATATTTCAAGAGATTGATAAATAAGGATTTCTAACTTTTGTTTCATTGTTTTTACAGCGTTAAATTGAAAATAAAAATGCGCGGGCATTATCGCTGAATTTTTGTTTATTAGCCAATTAAGCCCCTGAGATAAGGTTACTCAATCTAAGTCATTAAATAGAGATTTTACAGCATAGCATTAAACAGCGAGTTCAATCGCTTTAGTATTAGCACGTTAAAACCGTGAAAGCTCTAAATTCAAAAGACCGCAAACTATATCGGCTGATTGGCTATGGTTAAATTATTGACAATGCGAATTAAAACGGGGCAATGGTAGGTTAATCAACGCTTCATGGAGGCAAAAAATTCAGCGTTCGTTTTGAAGTCCTTTAATTTGCCTAATAAAAATTCTGAGGCGGCTATTTCATCCATCGGTTGCAAAATTTTACGCAAAATCCACGTTTGTTGTAATTCTGTGGGATTGACCAAATATTCTTCGCGGCGCGTCCCTGAACGATTAATGTTAATCGCAGGATAAACCCGTTTTTCAGCAATTTTCCGGTCTAAATGCAGCTCCATATTGCCAGTGCCTTTAAACTCTTCAAAAATCACCTCATCCATCCGTGACCCTGTATCAACCAACGCGGTAGCAATAATGGTTAAACTGCCGCCTTCTTCGATATTTCGTGCTGCACCAAAAAAACGTTTTGGTTTTTCTAACGCATTCGCATCCACCCCACCTGACAAAATTTTGCCTGAAGAGGGAATAACCATATTGTAGGCTCTTGCTAAACGGGTAATCGAATCTAACAGAATAACTACATCATGTTTATGCTCAACCATTCGACGCGCTTTTTCAATCACCATTTCTGCCACCTGCACATGACGAGTAGCAGGTTCATCAAACGTACTGGAAACCACTTCACCGCGTACACAACGCTGCATTTCGGTCACTTCTTCAGGACGCTCATCAATCAGCAACACAATTAAATAACATTCAGGATTATTTTCCGCAATCGCATGAGCAATGCTTTGCAAAATCATGGTTTTACCCGCTTTTGGCGGCGAAACAATTAAGCCCCGCTGCCCTTTGCCAATTGGGGCAATCAAATCAATGATACGGCTGGTTAAATCTTCACTTGACCCATTGCCTTGTTCTAAAGTGAAACGCTCATTGGCAAATAGCGGCGTCAGGTTGGAAAAAAGGATTTTATTTTTGGTATTTTCAGGGGATTCGTAGTTAATTTGCTCCACTTTTAGCATGGCAAAATAACGTTCATTATCCTTGGGTGGTCTAATTTTGCCGCTAATGGTGTCGCCTGTCCGCAAATTAAAGCGCCGGATTTGGCTTGGGGAGACATAAATATCATCAGGGCCTGCAAGATAAGAACAACCTGGGGTGCGTAAAAAACCAAAGCCATCTTGCAAAATTTCTAACACACCATCTCCGTAAATATCCTCACCACTTTTGGCTTGGGCTTTTAGGATGGCAAAAATTAATTCTTGTTTGCGGATGCGGGCAACGTTTTCTAAGCCCAAAGATTCTGCGATGTCAATCACATCGCTGATTTGTTTTAATTTTAACTCGGTAAGATTCATATAGTAAGAAGCGTAAAAAATACGATAGATAAAGACGGTAGAAAACCGATATGACAAAGAATTGTCTAAACTTTTGGCGTGTTTTATTTGGACTATGGGGCGCGAACTGTGAATGAACGCGGGGGGATTGTATCGCATATTAAAGCCCGTTTAAAGATTATTTTGAAACGGGCTTAGAAAAAATAGACAAACCTAGATATTTTTGTTGATAAAATCAATCAATTGACCTCGACTTAACGCACCCACTTTTGTCGCGCCTATTTCACCATTTTTAAAAATCATCAACGTAGGAATACCGCGTACACCATAATGTGCAGGTGTATCAGGGCTGTGATCAATATTCATTTTAACTACGGCTAGCTTGCCTTTAAACTCTTCTGCAACAGTTTCTAAGATAGGGGCAATCATTTTGCAAGGACCACACCATTCAGCCCAATAGTCAACTAACACAGGACCTGTTGCTTTCAGTACAGTCTCTTCAAAATCACTGTCGGTTACATGAAGGATTAAGTCACTCACGTTATTTCTCCAAATTTTATAAATTCAAAACTATAGGTGGACAGCACTTATTTTGTCAATCAATTTCAATCAAAGCCATTTTTGCGCTATGCTATCGCTTATGAATACAACACATTTAACCCAAACTCAGTTTTGCAATTTAGAATTATCTGATTCTATTTTGCAAAGTTTAACTGAAGCAGGCTTTCTGCACTGCACGCCGATACAAGACCGCGCATTGCCTTTATCCTTGCGCGGCAAAGATATTGCAGGACAAGCTCAAACAGGCACGGGCAAAACTGCCACTTTTTTATTGGCCACTTTTCAGCATTTAATCAATGATGAAAGCGAAAAGATTAAAAATCCACGGGCGATTATTTTAGCCCCAACTCGCGAGTTGGCCATTCAAATTCACAAAGATGCACTGTTGCTCAGTCAACATTTATCACTCAAGTTTGCGTTGATTTATGGCGGAATTGACTATCAAAAACAATTAGATAGCTTTAAATCCAGTATTGATATTATCATCGGCACACCTGGGCGCATTATTGACTTTTACAAACAACGCGCCTTTAGTTTAGACACCATTCAAGTGATGGTGTTAGATGAAGCTGACAGAATGTTCGATTTAGGGTTTATCAAAGACATTCACTTTCTCCTTAAACGAATGCCCGAACCAGAAAAACGCCTCAATATGTTGTTTTCAGCCACCCTGTCTTATCGGGTGAATGAATTGGCCTATCAATACATGAACAATCCTGTGGTGATTAAAATTGAATCCGAGGAAGTGACCTCGGCGGCAATCAAACAAACGGCATTTTGTCCTGCCAATGAACAGAAAGTGCCATTGCTGCTAGGCGTTTTAAAACACTATCAGCCGCAACGTTGTATTGTGTTTGTTAATACGAAAAAATGCGCCGAACAATTGCAAGGTTACTTAAATGCTAATGGGCATAAAGCCGCTATTTTAAGCGGCGATGTTGCGCAAGAAAAACGCCAACGGCTGTTGGCTGACTTTCAAAATAATCGCTTAAATTTACTGATTGCAACCGATGTTGCAGCGCGAGGACTGCATATTGCTGATGTATCGCACGTTATTAATTACGATTTGCCGCAAGAGGCAGAAGATTATGTTCACCGCATCGGAAGAACCGCTCGATTTGGTGCAAGTGGTGAAGCAATTAGTTTTATTTGTGAAGAATATGCCTATTCAATGCCTGATATTGAAGAGTATATTGCGCAAAAAGTACCTGTCACAGCCATTAGTCCTGATTGGCTGTTAGAAGTGCTTGCTCCTGCTCCTAGAAAACCGACACACACGCCCACCTCAGTTCGGCATCGAACAACCCCGCCTAAAAAATATCCGCCAAAAACAACCACTTAAATTTCTTTCAAAGAAACCGCCTTTGGGACAAGCCAGCGGCGGTTTTTTTTGTGCAACAGTCTATAAAATATAGCGACTTAAATCTTCATCATCGGCAAATTCAGTTAAATGGGTTTCCACATAGGCCGCATCAATCACCACTTGTTTTTCCATTCTATCAGGTGCAGTAAAGGAAATTTCTTCTAATAACTTTTCCAAAATGGTATGCAGCCTGCGTGCGCCAATGTTTTCAGTTTTTTCATTGACTTGAAAACCTAATTCAGCAATCCGTTTAATCCCATCAGCCGTAAAGGATAAATCCACCCCTTCGGTTGCCAATAATGCTTTATACTGCTCGGTTAAAGAAGCGTTGGGTTCGGTTAAAATGCGGACAAAATCCTCGGCGGTCAAGGCTTCTAATTCCACCCGAATCGGAAAACGCCCTTGTAATTCAGGAATTAAATCGGACGGTTTGGTTAAATGAAACGCCCCTGAGCCGATAAACAAAATATGGTCTGTTTTAATCGTGCCAAATTTGGTGCTGACACTACTGCCTTCAACCAGTGGCAATAAATCACGCTGTACCCCTTCACGCGAGACTTCGCCGCTGCCGCCGTGTTCAGAGCGTTTACAAATTTTGTCAATTTCATCCAAAAACACAATGCCATTTTGCTCAACCGCTTCAATCGCCCGCTGCTTAATATCATCTTCATTGACTAATTTTGAGGCTTCCTCTTCTTGCAACACTTTCAGCGCGTCTTTAATTTTCATTTTGCGTGATTTTGTCCGCCCGCTGTTCATGTTCTGAAACATCCCCTGCAACTGCTGGGTCATTTCTTCCATCCCAGGGGGTGCCATAATTTCAACCCCAATCGGTGAACTGACATCAATTTCAATTTGCTTGTCATCCATGTCGCCTTCACGCAATTTTTTACGCATTTTTTGGCGGGTTGCCGCTTCCGAATCTGACAACATTCCACCATCTGCCGCAGGAAGCAGAATATCCAATACCGCTTCTTCGGCAGCATCAGCAGCACGATTTTGTACTTTTGCCATTTCTTCGGTGCGGGTCATTTTGACAGCCATGTCCGCTAAATCACGAATAATCGAATCTACATCTCGCCCCACATAACCGACTTCGGTAAACTTGGTGGCTTCAATTTTGATAAACGGCGCATTGGCTAAACGGGCTAATCGGCGGGCAATTTCTGTTTTACCCACACCTGTAGGCCCTATCATTAAAATATTTTTCGGGGTAATTTCATCGCGCATTTCACCTGTCACTTGTGAACGCCGCCATCTATTGCGCAATGCAATGGCAACTGAGCGTTTTGCATTGGCTTGACCTATGATGTGTTTATCTAACTCGCTTACAATTTCTCGGGGGGTCATTTGGCTCATGGCATTACTCGCTTGGTTCGGCATTAAGTTCTTCAATGCGCAAATTATGATTGGTATAAATACAGATGTCAGCGGCGATATTGAGGGATTTTTCCACAATTTCACGCGCACTCAATTCGGTATTTTCTAATAAAGCGCGTGCCGCAGATTGTGCAAACGCCCCCCCTGAACCGATGGCAATTAAATCATGCTCAGGTTCAATCACATCACCTGTCCCTGAAATCACAAACGTAACTTTGCTGTCGGCAATAATAAGCAGAGCTTCTAATTTGCGCAAAGCTCTGTCAGTGCGCCAGTCTTTTGCCATTTCAACCGCAGCACGGGTTAAGTTACCGCGATGTTTTTCCAGTTTACCTTCAAAATGTTCAAACAAAGTAAAAGCATCAGCGGTTGCGCCTGCAAAACCTGCAATCACTTGGTTATGATAAAGCTTGCGCACTTTACGGGCATTGCCTTTCATTACGGTATTGCCAAGTGTGACTTGACCGTCACCACCGATGACAACTTTTTCGCCACGGCGCACTGAAAGAATGGTTGTTCCTCTAAAACTCACTTTATTTTCACCTTGTTAAACATAAAAATGCGAATTTTACAGGGTATAGGCAAATAAGGGGGAAAATTTATTTAACCTTCGATTGTGCAGTCGAGAATATACAACCAAGTGCCGCCTCTTGAAAGTGAGTTGGATGGGCGATTATCGGCATAGATTGGGCGTTGTTAGAGGAAAAAGAGACTAAACAGCAGAAAATTATTGCTTTAGGAAGTCGGATTTTTATTAAAGCGGTGGAGGAAAAAACACCTACGCCAAAAAATGTGAAACGCCGTGAGGCACGCATGGTGTTAAATAGATGCCTTGGACTAGAGCTTAAAAACTTTTCCCCCTTTTTAAAGGAAGACTAAGTAGAGTTTTAATTTTAAAATAAAATCAATAAGTTATATAATTGAGCCGATATTTTTGTGAAGGAATTGAAAATGAGCATCCCCAATTTAATTTTAAGACCAGGTGCTGCACCAGTCGAAGAGGGTGCAATCGGCTCTTATCTGATTAGTTTAGACACGCCCGCGCCGGTGGGTGGTTTGACAGTGAACTTCAACACCGATAACAGCAGCGCGATTTTCGGTACGGATTTTAAACTGCTGCCGGGCGCAGGCTTGACCGATGTTAGCGCGAATACTTTTACCATTGCATCCGGCGCAAAGACCGCCACGTTAAATGTAGCCGCGTTTGCCGACACCGATACTAATCCCACGGAAACCGTCACAGTTAATTTAACGCCTGGGGCGGGGTATTCGTTGGTGAATCATCTCCAGTTTGTCCCAGAAATCCAATACACCACAGGTTCACTTCCGAACTCTATTGGGGTGGGGGATTTTAATAATGATGGCAAAACTGATTTAGCAATAACTAATCTTTATAGTGATACTGTTTCAGTCTTGTTGCGCAATGCCAGCAATACCGGTTTTGAACCGAAAGTCGATTATCCTACAGGTTTAGTCCCTAGCTCTGTTAGCGTAGGTGATTTTAATGGTGATGGTAAAGCTGATTTAGCCGTAAATAATTCGGACAGTAATACCATTTCAGTTTTGTTGCGCAATACTGACAATACCAGTTTTGAACCAAAAGTCGATTTCCCCTACACGAATGTTAGCGTAGGCGATTTTAATGGCGATGGTAAAGCCGATTTAGCAGTAGTCAACTATGAGTCAATTTCAGTATTATTGCGTAATCCCACAAATACAAGCTTTGACCCTAAAATTGATTATCCAACATACAG
>JFJP01010944.1_pt1 | contig 14163 bp, 9 predicted proteins | sample 431651 | NCBI WGS metagenome assembly JFJP01 (sample SAMN02602958, study PRJNA72255) | Microbial mat metagenome, whole genome shotgun sequencing project. | biome: fresh water; feature: sink hole; material: water; isolation source: purple microbial (photo- and chemosynthetic) mats found in... | reverse complement strand
TTGGAAGATTTCTTTGATGGAGTTATTTTTTCTGTTCATATTTTTTAAAACAGTACAATTTCTCTCACTTTGTCAATTTTAATCGTGAATTTTGGGTATAGTTAGATTTTGCGTTGAATGGGGTTTTGATAATTTAACAAAATTAGATTACTTTTGGATTTTCATTTTTTTGAAAAAATATTTTTTGCCTTAAAATTTACCAAATTCGGCATAAATTTACCCAAAACGAACTGATTTTTACAATTATTTTTACAATTTTCGGTAGGTCTATTATTTGAGTGGTAATACCAAAACAAAAACTTTCAAAACAAAAGCTTTAATTTTATTCCACAGACTCCAGCGGAGTGTTTTCATCGACGATTAGTCCGTCCACGAGGCGAATTACCCGTCCACATTTGTAGGCGAGATCCTCATCGTGCGTGACGATAATGACCGTGACCCCAAGCTCTTTATTGAGTTCAAAAATTTGCTTGACAATTTGACCTGCAGTTTTGGAGTCAAGGGCTCCGGTTGGCTCATCCCCGATTACCACTTTTGGTTGATTAACAAGACTTCGAGCAATGGCGACACGTTGCTGCTGACCACCTGAAAGTAGCTTGGGCAGTTTCCCGCTTTGCTCGTCAATTTCCACCATTTTCAGCAGATTATGAGCCGTTTCAAAGCGTTTGTCCCATTTGGTGGCATCGCGAGTGTAGCGTATCGGCATTATCACGTTTTCCAGCACTGTTAGTTTTGGCAAAAGGTTGAATTGTTGAAAAATAAACCCAAAAGTCCTGGCCCGAGTGGTTGCCAAAAAATCACCCGAAAGCGTATTCACATTGTAGCCGTTGAGAAAATATGTGCCGCCAGTTGGTGCGTCCAAAAGCCCCAAAATATTCAAAAGTGTAGATTTGCCGCTGCCAGATTTGCCAAGAATTGCCACCGTTTCCCCAGTCCAAATTTCCAAATCTATACCTTTGATAACCATTTGTTTTTCGCCGCCAACTAGGTAATATTTTTCCAATTTCTCCAGTTTTATCAATGGAATTTGGTTTAATTTTTCGTTTTTCCGTTTTTCCAAACTTTCAATATTTTTTACTTTTTCAACATTTTCTAAATTTTCTAAATTCTGAGAATTTTCTTTATTATTTCCATTTTGAACTTTGTTTTTTTCCAAAATTAGATTTTGATATTTATTTTGGGAATTAATTTGCCAGTTTTGCCTTTCCATTTCTCTTGATTTTTCCGTTTGAAATTTTTCCACCAAATTTCCCGAATTATTTTCCGTTTCAATTTGAGAATTATCTCCATTTTGACTTTCTATTTTTTCTTGAGAATTTAGAGTTTTTAGAAAAGTTTTTGGAAACTTAGTTGAATTTTGTTTTTCTGAATTATTATTTTGCAAGTTATTTTGAGAATTATCAGAGGAATCTGAATTTGTTTTCTCCAGTTTTTCCTTATTTTGATTTGTCAAATCTTTCAAATAGCTTTCTTGGCTAAATTTTGGCTTTTCCAGTTTTTTAATTTTTTTGAGTTTGACAGCAATTGGCATAAAGACAGGTTTTAAGGACAAATGTTAAGAACAGATTTAAAGTTTTGGAGAATTTATATAACCTAGATTTTTTTGTCAAATTTTGTCAACCGCAAGTCAATCTATTTTTTGTTTGCAAACCACTTTTGCCAAAAAAATCTAAAACTAAAAATCAGCCAAATTTCCAATACTAAAAACAAAATTAACTATTGGAAAAGCTTCGGCAGCAAAATATAAAGATTTGGCATAAATTAGTTTTTAACTTTTACTTCCAACTTTTTTCTGTTTTTCAAGAATTCAAACAAATAAAATTGCAAAATATTAACCAAATTAAAACCAATTAAAAAGCCAAATTGATAAGAAGTTTGACCTTGAAATATACTACTAATCAAACTTGGAAAAATCAAAATACTCAAAAAATAAAAACCACAAGTCAAACTAAAAAACATTACAAAATTGAAAATTGCACCGATAATTTTGGAAACTTTGTCATCATTTTGGTCAAAATTTAAAACTACTCCAACCAAGCCGCAAATAAAAGGGTAAATATAAAAAACTACAAAGAAAAAAGGAGAAATAGTGCTAAGACCAGTTGGCTCTACAGTTTTTGGAATAACTGGAAATAAAACTGAAAAAAAACTTGTTAAAATAAACAAAATTGAAATTAGATAATAAAACCAAAAAATGTGTTTGAGATATGAGCTTTTCATAAAAATGACTTGAAGGTTTGGAAAAATTAAATTATATCATATACAGCACTCGGATAATCAATTAAATTAGGATAAAGCTGTGAATATCCTGAATAAGACATAATATTATTCCAGATTCTAACTGAAAAAGTAGCACAATTTCCATTATATTGATTAATATAATACCAACTATAATTATAATTACTCATATATCCAGCCCTATAAGAACTGTTATATCTATAAACATCACTTAATCTTTTACTAATATAGGAAGTTTTAGTTTTAAAAGCTGAATTATTATATCTAACATAATCCCAATCGTCTATTTTATCAATATAAGCTGCGTCATTATCACAAATATTATTAACATTTCCATTATTACTTGAACAATCTGTATCATATCCTGGCCAAGAACTTTGAGTATTCACTAAATTATTATCAATTTTATAACTAAGTAAAACATGTCCTGGATTAAAGTTAAATGGCCACAGATCAGTTTTACTAGCGTGAATATTAATACTAAAAGAACTGTTAAAATCATTACGCCCAGACACCCACCTCTGCGGACTTGTCCCATTGCAATGCCACAAAATTAGTCTTCCACCTTCGCTCAAACCACCTTGGGGTTCTAAGCAGAGGTTTTGATTAGTCATTGGTTGTAAATTTACACCATTAAAAATCCACTTTTGGTTATCGCCACTATGACAATTCCACAGGCCAATTTGAGCATTAGCATTAGTACCTCCAAACATATCTAGGCATTTTCCGTTTATGCTGATTCGGTTAGTGTTATTATCAAAGCTAAAAGTCTGATTCCAAGAGCCATGTCTACCATAAATTGCCAGCTGAGTGCCGTTGTTTGTATTACCATTCGGGACATCAAAAGTCAATCCAGAATTATCCCAAGAATAGATCAAAAGTGGCGCGACAGAATTATTCAAGCCCCGAGCTTCGGCCTTAATACTACCTAAAACTGGCCCAATCCAAGCATTTTTGACTTCGTCTTGAAGGTTTTTGATTTCATTTTTACTGATTTCTTGACCATTTTTTTCTACAGAAAATTGATAAATGGATGGGTCTGGGGCAGTTCCTGCTTTGAGCATTTCTTTATATTGATCAATCAAATAATTTTGTTTGTACTTTTTATTGTGTTCCAGAGCTTTATTTTTTTCAACTTCAATCTCGTTTTTGCGTTTTTGCTCGTCTTGAGGACTAACATAGAAAGGATTTTGATATTTGAAAGTTTGGATTTTGGTGATTTTCTTGGAGGTTTTTTGGTTTTCTGCTTTTGAATCTTGAGTTTTTTGAACCATGTTTGGGCTAATTTTGGTCTCTTTGGATTCAGTATTCTTTACATTTTGAAATTCCAAAATATCTTGAAGTTTCAGAATTGGCGGAGTTTGATTTTGTGAAATTTGGCTTGAATTAGCTGAATTAGAATTTTGAGAACTGCTTTGAGAGTTTGTTATTGAATTAAAATTTTGGGAATTTTGGCTCATTGAAACTGAAAAAGCTTAATTTTGAGTTGTTTTTTGAATTGAATTTGTTGCAGAAATGGAAGTTTGGAGATTTGGTGAAATTGAATTAGAAAGTGAGCTGCTTTGTTGATTTTGATTGTTTTTATTTTCCACTTTTGCTGACTTTTTGGCAATTTTGGCGTTAGAATTAAGCTTGGTTTTGGGTTTGAGAATTTCGTCTCGAGTGTCGTCTTTGGCAGCATTTATTAGATCAATGTTTTCGACTTTAAATTCTGAATTTTGGGCAATTTTATTGATTATTTCGTCAGTTTGAGGGTTCAAATTGGTGCGGCTGATCGTGAGACTTTCAATTAAAATTTCTTCATTTTTGGCAGTTTCGCCTTTTTTATTTTCAGATTTATTTTTGTCTGTTTGCAGCTGAGTTTGTAGTTCATTTGACTCAATGTTTCTGAGAATTGTCAATTCTTCCAGTAAATTTTCGGTCTTTGTGTCGTTCCAAATCGGAGTTTGTAAAAGTTCTGTTTCTTTTTCTTTGGACTTTATTAGGCTTTGTAATTGACTTTTTTTGATTTCTTGCCATTTTTGAGTCAATTTTTCTAGATTGTCACCATTTTGGACTTGTAGACTCATCGGCAGGCTCAGTTTTTCAAGTTCAATCCACCCGTTCAAACTAACCGTTACTTCACTGTTTTCGTTCAAAAGCTGAGTTGCTTTTTCCAAAGAATCCACCAAAGGAATGGGGTTTTCAAAGCTGATTTGACTTGTTATTACTTGAGTTTTCTGATTTTCTGATTTGTTTTGAGCATTGACAGTCAAAACTGAAATTGATAAAACGCTCAAATTGGAAACTAAAATAGTAAAACATTTGATAAAATAGTTTTTAAACATGTGTCGTTTTAATAATTGAGAAAAATGTAATACAGTAAAGAATTAAGAAAACTAAAATAGAATTAATTTTTTTGTCAATATATTTCCCAAAAAGCCCAAACTTTGACAAAATCTGCAAACTTTTATTGACTATTTTTATGCGTATAAATCAATTTTTAGCCTATCATCTAGGCATTAGCAGACGAGAAGGAGATGAGGTTGTCAAGCAAGGACTTGTAGAAATTAACGGCGAACTAGCAAATTTGTTTGATCAGGCAGTTGATGGCGATGTGGTGCGGTTTTTTGACCAAAATGTATGGCAAAATGTCGGCGGAGTTTCCAAAGAATCCATTCTTTTTTATAAGCCAATTTTCTCGGTTTGCACCAAAAAAGATCCACAAGATCGCAAAACAGTCTACGATCTGTTGCCAAAAAAGTTCCAAAGTCTCAAAACAGCTGGACGTTTGGACTATATGAGCGAAGGTTTAATCGTGCTTTCCAATGACGGCGACCTCATTCACCAGCTGACGCACCCGAGCCAAGAAACCTCCAAAGTCTATCTCGTAGCCCTCAAGGAAAAAATGCCCGAAGAAGCTCTTAAAATTCTCCAAAAAGGTATCAAACTGGACGAATATCAGCTACAGCCTTGCCGAATAACTTTGTTTGGAAACTTTGCCGATTTTGAATATCTGAACCTAGATCAGCAATTTCGAACTTGGTATTCTTTTGAGCTTTTTGAAGGCCGTAACAATCAAATCAGGCAAATGTGTGAAGCGGTCGGCTACAAAGTTCAGCGACTTATTCGCGTTCGTCAAGGTAATTTCAAACTCACAAAGCAGCTTTACGACCAAAAATTCCTCAAAATTTAGCCCAAATATTTCAAGTTTCATTTTCCAATTTGATAAAAATTCACCTTTGGAAAAGGGGTGGCAGCAAAGCTGACGTATATTTTGGAACAAAATGTGTTGAGCAAAGTGACTGGGGTATTCTCAATTTTTAAATTTTTAAATTTCTCAAATGTCCAAAAACATTCTACTTTTCAAGCAAATTGACTTTTGGGTTCAAACCTTTTTGATAATTACTGGATCTATTTATTTCATTATTTCTGTAATTATAGATACTAACACGATGCCGCCAAGATACTTAATTCTTTATACTTTTTTATTTTATATTGGCTTAGGCTTTGTTCAATTTTGTTCAATGTTTTGGCACCAAACCGACTTTCAAAAGCTAAAATTTCAACATAAATTTCGTCAATTTTACTCAGCTTTGGTTTATGGAATTGTTGTTTTTGGTTTTTTAGTTTTATTTTTGGAACTTTTGGGCAGTTTCAAATTCATTTTTTATTTGTCAATGATTTTTATTTCGCCAATTCTTGCTCTTTTCTACCTGTGGATTACTTGGATGGAATTACAAATTCTAAAAGAAAGTTCCAAAAAACTTTGAGGAAATACTTTTGAGAAACTATTTAAAATAAGAAATTCTAAGAATTAATTCCAAAAACTTTACTTTTTAGTCTGAAAAACACTTTAGAAAAATTCTAAAAATAATCGCTATCTGAATTGACTGTTTCAGTTTTTTCAACTTTTTTGTTGACTCCAAATTCTGGTAAATCATCTAATTCATCCATAGAAGATGGTGTTTTAAAATCACTTTTGACACTTTTTGGCATAATATCAAGACTTTCCACTTCCAAATTATTTTTTTTGACCACACTAACAAGAGCTCCCCAAGTCGGAGTTGCATTTTTTGGAATTATAATCACAACTTCATCGCCCACGCTCAAACCCTGATTTTTGATAGCAAAAGTTGCACTAGCTTTCAGAATTTTGACTGGATTTTTGATGTTTTCCACGACCACACCATAGTTTTCACCGTCAATAGAAAAAATTCCCGAAACTCGCTCGCGGTCAACAGGAGCAATGAGCTTAAAAATTTCGCGGTCAGTTGTGAGCAGCCATTTCATACGATCTCCGATTATCAACTGACTTTTGCTCGCATAGTTTTGCGGCACAATGTAGGTTTGACCGTTATCGCCAACCATATTCTCACCGTCAAAATTACCTTCCACAACTTCCATCGCCGCAGTTTGCTCGTCGTGACTTTTACGAACTGGAACAGCTGAATAATTACCTTTTTGCCCATTTTCTTCCAAAATTTGGAGAAGATTTTGGCGAATATTTTTGAGATTATTTTCGGCAATTTCGACCATACTTAAAGCGGATTGGATTTTTTTGAGCATATTTTTATTTTGATATAATTTTGATTTGTTAATAAAGTATTAAATATTAAATTTTTTGGGTTTTTGAAATTATAATTTAAAGTTCAAGTTTTGTCCAGAATAATTATTTTTTGGGTTTTTAAAATTTCAAATTCTGTGAAAATTCCTTGCAATTGTGGAATTTGATTAGAATATATAGTTAGATTTTTGTCAAATTATTGAAAATTTTTGATTGTTTTTATTGAAAGTTTAAAAATTTAAATTTGCTTGGGTTTTTCTATATCCAAAATTACTAATAAAAAATGTTGTTGTTTTAAAGATTCTTCAAAATACGACATTTAAGGCAAAAGGTAGTTGAAAAATAATTTTAGGTGAAATTTTAATTATCAAAAGTTTTTAGTGCTTTTAGTTCAGCTTTAAGCTAAAAATTATTATATTTTAAGGTTTATTTAGTCAAAAATACCTTATTTTGAAATATAAATTTTGGAAAATTGGAGAAAATTTTTAGATTGATTTTTTGTGAACGAAAAAGTAGATTTTAATTTTGAAATTTGGACTAAAAAATGTGCTGAAGTTTTGCCTGGAATAGTTTTTGGTTTTTTAGAATCTTGTTTTTTGAGAGCCAAGAGTAACAAAAGCAAATTAACCCAAAAATTGAGAAAACTGTTATTTTGAAAATTAAAAATTTCTGTCGAAGTTTGAGAAAAAACAAAATTTTGGTCTTTTAAGTTGATTTTAACAAGGTTTTGAACTTTTTGATTGGAATTGATTCCGTTGTCAATTTTTTCTCTTTGATTATCTTTTGTGGTATTTGCGTTTTTTAAGTTTTTTTCCAAACTTTTCAGACTTAATTGGTGATTATTTTCTAATTTTTCCTGAGGAATTCGAGTGTCTAAATGTAAATTCCAAAGCTGATTTTGCTGATTTTGAACTAAACTTATTTTTGAATTTACTAAGTTTGAATTTTCCAAATTTCCCAGACTTGAGTTTTCCAAAATTTTACTATTTTCTAATTTTTTTTCTAGGGTTGGGTTTTCCACTTTATTGGTAATTTTTGAAGAATTTTTGCTAACTTCTGTCTTTTCCAGTTGATTTTCCGCTTGAATTTTGACTTGAATTTGTTGAACTTTTGGAGCCAAATTTGGATTTTTAAAGAATTCTGGATTTACTGATAATCCCAAATTAGTTTGAAGGTTTTTGGCGTTTCCTAGAGCTACATTTTGATTAATTATTTTGGTTTCAGAATTTAAATTTTTTGCCAAGTTTTGAGCTAGATTTTCAACATTTTCAACTATTTTTTGTGAGATTTCTTGTGTATTTTTGGCGTTTTCTGGTTGTTTTTCGGTTTGCAGATTTCCTGTTTGGTTTGGAATTTTTGGATTATTTGGACTGATAACTGGCAGAGTTTTTGGAGTTTTTTGGATTTTGCCAAATCCTGGTGTTCCAAAGTTTTGAGGAAAATACATATTTGTAGCTATTTCTCCTCTTGATTCCATACTTTCAAACTCCATCGTAAAGCGATTTTCAGCTTGATTTGTTGCCCCAAAACTTCTTTGACTAACAACTTGACCATTTGGATTTGTCAACACCACGTTTGGATTTGTTGGACTAATTGAATGTAAAATACCCAGAGAATTGTTCGCAAAACCTGCCTGATCCAGAACGCTATTAAGGTGAAAAGTCGTTTGTTTTTCTAGTTTCCAAGTTATTTTTTGGTCTACCAAACTTTGTTTTTGTTCACCAGAAATTTCCGAATTGAGAAATTCATATTTGTTATTTTGAGTTCGCCACAAACCTTTAAAATTGTCCAAAATAAAGTCTTTTTGAGTTTGATTTAGTTGATTTTTGTCGATTTGCAGATAGATTTGATTTGAATTTGTCAAATTATTTTCGGAATTTGAGTTTTCTATTTCAGAGTTTAATTTTTCAATTTTTAAGTTTGGTATTTTTGTTTGATTTTGTATTTTAATTTTGCTACTTTTTGGCTCAATAGTTAGACTTTCAGATTTTTTTAAATCAAGAATTGGCTTTAAGTAATTAGAAATCTCAGAATTATTTGCAGAAATTGGAATTTCAATTTGATTTTCCGTTTGACTTTGGTTTTGGAAATTATTTTTAACTGAATTATTTTGCAAATTGGCTTCGGAACTGTTCTCAGAATTTTCCAAATTTAAATTATTTTGATAGGACTTTTGATCGGAATTTAAAGGAGAAACTGAAGAGTTTATGAAATTTGAGATATTTTTTGAATTGTTTGGCAAAAGTAAATTTTGGGAATTTGCTGAATTAGGATTTAGATTTGAATTTGAATTTGATATTGAAGAATTTAAATTGCTGTTGGAATTGCTAAAGTTTGAATTTGCAGATGAAAAAACTAAGCTGCTTTTATTATGTGAACTGTTTGAAAAATTTGAAATGGAATTTTCAGAGTTTATTTGGGAATTTGTTGAACTCTTTTGGGAATTTTTTTCAGCAATTTTTGGTTGCCAAGTCTCAGTTATTTTCAGACGACTTTGGTAATTATAACCACCGTTTGACAGCACCAAAAAGCTCTTTGCAGCAATTTTTCCTGACAATTTTTGACTCAAACCATTTTGCACTTTGATTCTCCAATTCTCCAAATTTATCGTATTTTCACTTCCATTATAAAGCTCAATCCATTTATCAAAACCGCATAAACTGGTATAATTATCAGAATTTTCCAAGATCTTTTTGCAATTATTAGGGCTTTTGGAGCCTACAAAACTGATTTCGCTGATAAAAATATCCTGAGAATCTGCCAAAACTTGAACGAAACTAAAATTGAATCCAAAAAAAGTCAAAAAAGTCATCAAAAAAATCAAAATTAGTTTTTTCATAGTTTGTATATTATTATATTAAAGTAAAAGTAAAAAAAAGTAAAAAAATAATACTAAAAAGAAGTGGAATTTCAAAAATTTAATTCCCGAAATAAGTTTGGGAAAATTGCAGCAAAATTACTTATTAAAGATAAGTTGGGAAAAACTTGAAATCTTGTCAAGTCCAAAATTTATTTTACCATTTTTGCCTTTACATTTTACAATTTTTCAAAACAAGAAGTTCCAATATTCACTTAAAAAATTCACTTAAATTAACTAATTAATTCTAAAACCCACACCCACACAACTTAAGTAACAGTTCAAATTTAATTTATTTTATAGAATAGAAATTTTAAGTCAAAAAGGATTTTTTAAATCTACAAATGCCAAATAAATTCCGAGCAAATTCTGCTAAAATAATTAAAAAACTTGGACAAATTTAATAATAAAGTCTAATTTATTTTTCAGTTTTCTTCAGTTTAAATTTAGAATTTTTTGCAATCTAATTATAGTCTAATCCAAAAACTACAAAGATTGTTATGAATTTTCAAGCTAAATTTTTTCGATTTTCACTTTTACAAATAATTTTTAAAAACAGATTAAGTTTTGCTAATCTAATTTTCTAAATTTTCTTTTCAAGATTTTTTTCAAGCTCAGATTTTGACCAAAAAGATACAAATTTTCCAAAAAATAATTTTTTTTCTTGCCTTTTTCCAATTTTTTCCAAATTAAGAAATTACTAAAAATAACCTTTTTATCAAAAAAAATAACTAAATTTTCTTATTTTCCAAACTTTTTCCAAAAAAAATCCTTGACAACTTTCAAATTATTCTGTATAAATTTAACAGCTAGCCAATAACAATTGAACTAGAAATTTGACAGTCAAAACAACACAATTTTATAAACAAAAGTCAGTAACTAAGATAGAATTACATTCTTTTTTTGTTGAGAGTTTGATCCTAGCTCAGGATAAACGCTGGCGGCAAGCTTTACACATGCAAGTCGAGCGGAGTAGTAGATAACACCTTGTTTATTTCAAGACTCTTATTAACACACAAAAACTTAATTTTATTCTTTATTAAAAATTTCAGTATTCTAATTTTAGAAAATCACAATAATTTCAGTTTTAATTTTAATCATTTAACAATTAACACTATTTTTATTTTTTCAGATTGTCTATATTTAACTACATTGTATTTTATGAAAAATAACTTCTTAGTAAATAAAGTGTTATCTATTACTTAGCGGCGAACGGGTGAGTAACGCGTAGGAATTTTTTTCAAGTTTGGCATAGCTAGTCGAAAGATTAGGTAATTCCAAATGTGACCGCAAGGTTAAAGATTTATCGCTTGAAACAAAGCCTGCGTCCCATCAGCTAGTTGGTAAGGTAAAAGCTTACCAAGGCTAAGACGGGTAGCTGGTCTGAGAGGACGATCAGCCACATTGGGACTGAGACACGGCCCAAACACCTACGGGTGGCAGCAGTGGGGAATTTTCGGCAATGGACGCAAGTCTGACCGAGCTATGCCGCGTGCAGGATTAAGGCCTTCGGGTCGTAAACTGCTTTTATTGATTACTAACAAATGAAGAATCATTGAATAAGGAGTTGCAAACTCTGTGCCAGCAGCAGCGGTAATACAGAGACTCCAAGCGTTATCCGGTTTTATTGGGCGTAAAGCGTTCCGATTGGTGGCTAGATGTGTCCAAAGTTAAAAACTGCAGCTTAACTGTATGTTCGCTTTGGAAACTATCTAACTAGAAGAATAAAGAGGTAGCTGGAATTATACAAGTAGGGGTGAAATCCGCTGATATGTATGAGAACACCAAAAGCGAAGGCAGGCTACTAATTATTACTTGACACTGCTAGGACGAAAGCGTGGGGAGCAATACGGATTAGATACCCGTGTAGTCCACGCCCTAAACGATGAGTGCTTGCTATTAGGAAAAATCAATCTTTCTTGGTGGCAAAAGCTAACGCTGTAAGCACTCCGCCTGTATAGTACGGCCGCAAGGCTAAAACACAAAGGAATTGACGGGAACCCGCACAAGTGGTGGATCATGTGGCTTAATTCGACTTTAAGCGGGGCACCTCACCTAGGTTTGACATGTATTTGCAAATCCTATGAAAGTAGGACTCCTTCGAGGGTAATACACAGATGATGCACGGTCGTCGTCAGCTCGTGTCGTGAGATGTTCGGTTCAGTCCGATAACGAGCGCAACCCTAATCTTTAGTTATTTAATGTCTAAAGAGACTGCCTGGGTTTAACCAGGAGGAAGGATGGGATGACGTCAGATCAGCGTGTCTCTTACACCTAGGGCAGCACACATGATACAATGGGAATAGTACAACAAGTCCGCTAAATCGTAAGATCAAGCAAATCTCCAAAACTACCCCCAGTTCGGATTGAGGTCTGCAACTCGACCTCATGAAGTCGGAATCACTAGTAATCGCGAATCAGCCTCGTCGCGGTGAATACGTTCTCGGGTTTTGTACACACTGCCCGTCAAGGTCTGGAAATTGAATGTGCCCCAAACTCTGAAATTTTTCAGAATAAAGGCAAAGTCAGTAACTGGATTTAAGTCGTAACAAGGCATCCGTAGCGGAAGCTGTGGATGGATTATTTCCTTTTTAAGGAATTTTCACTCTTTTTATAATTTTTTTTAATAAAATTTTAATAAATTTAGTTTAAGATTGATATTAGTTTTAATTAAATCCTTTCTTATTTACAGTTTAATTTCTAAATTTAATTCATAATTACTTAATTTATTTAAGCAAATTTTATTTTTAGATACATATTAAATTTGTCAAATATATAGGTAAGAGTGTAATTCTACTTGGTTACTAATTTTTATCTATAAAATTGTTGTTGTTTTGAAAAATATTATTAAAAAATATATAAGAAAATATTAACTAAAAATTATTTTGATTTTGTTGATTATTTATTATCATTTTTTTAGAAAAATATGGGAGTTAAAATTTACAGCTACTCTTTTATAATTAAATTAAATATTTAAACTACTTTTATTTTGAATATAAGGTTATATTTTTTTCTATTATTTTGTGTGCTAATTATTAAAAATTAGTAAAAGACCAAGAATTAAAATCCTAAAAAAATATACATTAGTCCCCTTGCGTTAATTCAAAAATTGTTTAAAATTGCAATATACTCATCCCTTAGGTTATACATTTTGTGCCAAATGAACTATAAAATTTCACAACAACTAACGCAAAAAGGATTTAAAAGACTCGCCGAAGCCCGCAAAAAGTTTTTGAAATAATGTCCGTTTTCCCAAAATGGGTTGAGCGAACAGATGGAATTTGCAACCCAAAAAAACTGGAGGGTAGGAGGTCTGATGAAAGACCAAAGTTTGTGCATAATTTACGATAACTGCAACCCTTTCAGGCACATCACCTGCTACTTTGATGACCGCTACTTTGATGACATTTTCACTGGTAATAATCAACGCGTCTTTGCTAATTGAATGTACATCTTGAATCAAAATAATCCGAGCCTCTTTGAACCAGCGACCTTTGTTCACCAAAATTCCCACGAGCTCATGTTTTTGGGAATCGTAAAGAATGTCAGTCACGGCTTCTACTTTGATTCCAGTTGCGAGAGAAATGATATCTAAATTTATAATGCTTGTGCCTTTGATAATTTGAGGAGGCAAATTATTGTGATCTATGTGTGCGTTAAAACCCTTATTTGAAATATTATTGGAATTAAAATTTGGATTAAAAATATTCATAAAAAAAGTAAAAGTAAAAAATAATTTTGGACAGTGTGTCGCTTTTGGCGAATTAAAAAAGTCTGAATGAAAGCTCAATTTTTAAAATTAAACTCTGTTTTGTTAATTTCTAACTTTCTAAAACTACTTTCTAAAACTCAAAAATAGATTTTAAACTAAAATTGTTAGTTATTTGCCAAAATTGCTAAATTTAAAAAGCATTATTATTTGCCAAAATTGGTTAATTGCCAAGGTTAGTTAGTGTGGTTTTGATCGAGTCTTTTTGAGACTTTTGTCAAAAATAGAAGTCTATCCCCAAACCTAAAATCAACAAAATTAAAAGTGGAATAATCAATTTAGCGGCGTCCACCGACTCTCCTGCAGATATTGCTTCGACAGAAATCGCTTCTCCGACTGCTTTTTGGATAATTGTGACTTGATTACGAGGTTTTAGATCGGAAAGTTTGACGCTGGATGAGTTGTGAGTAATTTTTATTTGATCAGAAATAGTGAAACTAGTAGTTTAGTTGTTGCTCAAAATAACTAGGTTATTACCTGACAAAGTCTGAATTTCTCCAATTATTGTTTGGGTTGAAACTTGGTTTTGACAGGCAATTATCGCTGAAAAGGCTGAAGAATTTTGACTTATTTCTTGGGAATTTGGATTTGAATTTGTATTTCCAATTGACATGTCTCTAAAAGATGGATTGGCTGGTGCTAAAGACATAAATTTATACCTTACCCCTTCCACGACCAACTTTTACAAAGTATACTTACAAACCCAAAAACTCAAGTTTTCAAACAGACTTTTGGAATAATCGTAATTTCAAT
>JFJP01046474.1_pt1 | contig 14164 bp, 7 predicted proteins | sample 431651 | NCBI WGS metagenome assembly JFJP01 (sample SAMN02602958, study PRJNA72255) | Microbial mat metagenome, whole genome shotgun sequencing project. | biome: fresh water; feature: sink hole; material: water; isolation source: purple microbial (photo- and chemosynthetic) mats found in... | reverse complement strand
GTAAAAGGAGTTACTGGATACTTTGATGCTGGTAACGAGGAGACCAGGCTTACTAATTTATATGGCCCTCCAGAAGCAGGGGATGTTAATACTACCGGATGGAGTTCCGAAGCTTGGGATCTTTTCGCAAAAGGTGGTTCATTCTCCGGCTCCTCAGACCTTTCAAAGTATTCTAATTCCATTGTAAATACCCCAACGCTCTTCGCCTTCGCGAAGGGCTCCACTGGACTAATGGGTGAAGCTGGACCAGAAGCTGTGGTTCCTCTAAAACGCATGCCTGATGGAAATCTAGGTGTAAGAACTACAAACAATAATAATGCCGATAATAGTAATGTTAATAATTTAACTGTTAACATTAATTCACAGTCTGGTAACCCAGATGATATTCGTAGAAGTGCCGCAGCAGCAGGAAGATCAATATTAGCTGCATTAAATGGAGCCCAAAGATATGGCTGATTTTCTTGAAGAACGACTATATGGAGCAATACAGTATGGATCATCTTGGACAGATGACTATATGGTTAATATAACAACTACTTCTGGCGGTCAAGAATATAGATCCTTAATACATCCATTCCCCATTCGTAAGTTTGATGTTACATTTATGATGGATAATACAACAATGTGGAGTAATCTAGTAAATACTTACCATAGGGCTCATGGTAAGTATTCAGGATTTAGAGCAAAATGTTTAGATGAGTATACAAGTAATGATGATGGATTAACTGCACCAACAGCTTTTAATCAAAGTATGGGAGTAATTACAGCTGGATCAATATATCAATTACGAAAATATTATGGTAAAGATAAGACAGCAGGATCCTCTGGGTATGCTTATAGAAATATATATAAACCAGTTGTAGGAACCACATTAGTAGGTATACAGAATACAGTTATTAAAGTAGAAGATTGGTCAGTAAATACAACAAATGGTCAAGTAACTTTTACTGCAAATAAAAATATTACAATTACTGGAGTATCAAAAGCTACTTCTGCGGTTATAAGTACTTCCAATACTCAATCACTTGTAACAGGACAATCTTTATATATAACTGGGTGTGTTGGTATGACTCAAATTAATGGTAAAAGAGCCCTAATAGAGTCAGTTGTTAATAATGTATCAATTACAGTAGCTATTAATAGTTCAGCATATAGTACCTGGTCTTCCGGTGGTATAGCTAGTACTAATCCACAAACAGGTGAATCAGTAACTGCTGGGTTCGAATTTGATTTCCCAGTTAGATTTAATTCCGCTCTACCTATTGGACAAAATAAACCAATATATAGAGATATCAATAATATAGAACTTATAGAGCTTTTAAACCCATGAAATCACAAGTAGCCCCATATGAAACACGTGCATTATGCTTACGTATAGAGTGCACTACTGGACTTATATATCGTATTACAAGGTATCCAGTAGACTTAACTATGAGTAATAATTCCGTTTATTTAACTGGAACAGGTTTTGATTTTACTAGTTATCAAGCAACTTCTACAATGTCTCCTTCAGCCATAGATTTAGAAGGTTTTGTAGGCTTCGCTGGAATTACTAGAGCAGCAATATCTTCAGGAATATTTGATAATGCTCGTTGTTATTTATTTGCTTGCGATTTTAATAATCCAGTAGAAGATTATGAACCTATGATAGCAAGTATTCTAGGTAAAGTTACTTTAGAAGATGATCGTTATAAAATTGAGGAAATGGCTTTAATTGATGCACTGAATCAAAGTGTAGGTAAAACATATACAGCACAGTGTCCTAAAGTATTTGGGGGAACTGAATATGCCGGATGTATGTATCCAATTTCTAATTGTACTGTATCCGGAACAATAACAAGTGTAACAAGTAGTTCAGTATTTACTGACTCATCTATAGGACAAGCTACAGATTACTTTGGTTTAGGTACTATAAGATTTACCTCAGGACTTAATTCACAAGTACATCCAGGTGGTGATGTGTTATGGGCCAATAATGTATTGGTAATGCATATGAATGGGGCTGAAGATGGAACAATTTTTACAGATGAAATGGGTCATTCAGCTACTATAAATGGTACCTCTATAGTTACAAAAACAAGTACTAGAAAATTTGGTACAGCTTCAATATACTCTAATGGTGTAAATACTTCAAATAATTTACAATTTCCTGCCTCTACTGACTGGGCCCTTAATTCAGGTAATTTTTCTATAGACGGTTGGATATACTTAACAGCTTATAATGGAAATGGTGGACGCATTGCATCTGCTTGTGGTAGTGTAGTAACTTGGAATAGTACAACTGGTATTCATTGGCTAATACAGTCAGAAAGTCAAGGAATACAATTCGTATATTGGAGGGGTGGGACAACTTCTAGTGTATCAATACCTATGGAATTAAATACGTTTCATCATTTTGCTTTTACATTTGATGGGGATTTAGTACGTGCATTTAAAAATGGAGTACTTATTAGTACTTCTAGTTATGCACCTCAGTCACCATCTACAACTCCTCAATTAAATCTATTTACTATATATAATGAAGTAAGCTCATTTGCACCTTTTTCTGGTTATTTAGATGATTTAAGAATAACAAAGGGGGCATATAGATGGAATAATAATTTTAGCCCTCCCACAATAGAAGCTACAATAGCAACCGATACGGTTTCTATTGGTATTAAAGAAATAAAGTCATATGGAGCAGGAGGAGTAATAGAAGTATATGAACCATTTTATTATACCGTTGCCCCTGGAGATACTTATATTATGACAGGCGGATGTAGGAAACGTTTAGTTGATTGTAGGGATAAATGGAATAATGTAGTTAACTTCGGTGGATTCTCCTTCATTCCAACAAGTAGTCAATATTCACAGGTAGGTACAAAATGACCCCAGATGATATAGTTACATATGCACGTGAATGTATTGGCACGCCATTTCATCATCAAGGGAGAGTACTTGGTAGGGGTATGGACTGCGCAGGAGTAGTATGCCATGTAGCAGAAATGGGCAATACCCCATATTATTCACCTTTAGATTATCCTAGATATCCTTATCAAGGTATGATGTATAAAATAATGTCAGAACAGACCAATGTTATACAGGTACAAGGAGAGCCTCAGCGTGGTGATATACTATTAATGCGTTTTACTAAAGATCCACAACACTTAGGGATATTTACCGGAACTACTATAATTCACGCGTATGAAATAGTAGGTAAGTGTGTTGAACATGACTTAGATAACCAATGGAAGAATAAAATAGTAGCTATTTTTAGATTTGTAGATACTAAAAATTAAGAGGTAATACAGATGAGTAGTCTAGGTCAAGCGGTAGGTGCATTAATTGGTGGAACAATTGGTTTTATTATAGGAGGACCTACAGTAGCTTGGCAAGGGGCTCAGCTAGGTATGAGTATAGGTGGATACCTAGATCCACCTAAAGGACCTAGTGTAAAAGGTCCTAGATTAACTGATTTATCCTCTCAAAGCGGAGCATACGGTACCTCTATACCTAGAATATATGGAAGAATGGCTACTCATGGTAATGTATTTTGGCTGGAAAATAATAAATTAAAAGAGGTAGTAACTAAAACTAAACAAAAGAGTGGTGGTAAAGGTGGGGGAGGTAGTACTACCTCCCTTACAACATATTCTTATTTTGCTACATTTGCAGTAGGACTATGCGAAGGACCTATAGCAGGTATACGTAGAATATGGGTAGGTAGTAAGCTATTTTATGATGCAGGATCTGATGATTTAGCAACTATACTACAAAGTAATAGAAATAGTGTAAATTTTACTTTATATACTGGTACTAATACTCAAGTAGCTAACTATAGAATACAAGCAGAGCATGGGGCAAATACTCCAGCGTATAGGGGTTTAGCTTATATAGTATTTTATGATTTTGCTTTAAAAGAGTATGGTAACTCTATGATGGGCGTTCAAGTTAAAGCAGAAGTACTAACTAGTGTATCTAATACCTGGACTACTGTACCAGTGTTTACAATACCACCAGAAGTACATCCCGATTTTTTAGATAATCTTACATATATTTGGGCCTCCTGGTGTAACGATAAAGTAGTATACACTGTTAGAGATAATTTTACTAGAACCTATCAACTTAAAATAAATAAATACGAAAATGCAATCCTTACTAAATCCTTAATAATTAGTAATCCTTTTGGTGTACAAGGTGAGGCTTGTCAAATAAATCAAAGTGATAGATTTGCTTTTGTTTTTTGGATAGGATATAGTGATACAATAAAACTTATAGAAGCAGATGGTTCGATATCTACATTTAAAGTATGGTACAATTCAGCAGATGGTTATACAGACAGACTATCAGCTGGAGTAGTGGATGATTATTTATATATATTAGGATCCTGGGATAAGTTTTATCTTTATAAAGAAGGGGTATTATTAACTCAAATAACAGTACCTTTTCCGGTATTTAGAGCAGGATACTCGGATCAATATTTTTTTATAACTCCAAATACTGAAGGTACAAAAAATACTCTTGAGTTTATGGTTATAAATAGATCAGATTATTCAACAAGATATTTTAATTTCCCAATGCAACCTACTCAAATAAAATGGTATCATTATCCTTTAGTTTATGGGTTAAAAGGAGATCATGCTATTATATGGTCCTGGAGTCAATTACTTGAATATAAAGAAGGTACTTTAACATTATTATCTAATAATTCTTTTTCAAATCCAAATCAAGTGGATCAACCTAATTACTTTTATATGCCATCAGATATGGCATATCTTACTTTAAATTATAGTACTCAAAATACATATGATGCCTCTTATAAGCTACAAAATGTAAATACAATACCTTTAAGTAACATTGTTACTTCGGAATGTCTTAAATCAAAAACTCTAACATCTGGGGAAGAACCACTACAAGGAGCATATCCTTTTGATGTGTACCAGCAAGGTTACAAAATAAAATTTAAGCCAAGGGGAGGTTCCTCAGTAGTTACTGTAAGTGAAGAGGAGTTAGCAGCTGTTAGTTCAGGTAAAGATATTATTAAATTAACTGAATCAATAGAAATGAATATTCAGTTACCAAAAAGCGTGTCAATAAAGTATTTTGATATAGATAGAGAATATGATCAAAATGAACAAATAGCGGAAAGAATAAATTCATCATCTATTAATAAATTAACACTAGAGATGCCATTAGTGTTAAATGCTACACGGGCTACACAAATGGCAGAAATATTACTATATCTTTACTGGATGGAGAAGAGCGAGTTCTCATTTACATTACCTCCTTCATATAGTTATTTAGAACCTACCGATATTATAACTTTAAGTACTTCGTTAGGTAATATAGAAGTTCGTTTAACAGAATTAAATTATAATAATGATACAGTTATAGAATGTAAGGCAAAGAAAAATAAATCTTCAGTATATAGTTCTATTGCTTCTGGAGAACTAGGCACCTCCACTGGAGTTACCATGGATATACTAAGTTCTATGCAAGCAGTTATCATGGATATATCTTGTATAACTAGTAGTAATAATTCACTAACATATGTAGTGGCTGCTGGAGGAGCTAGTGGTTGGAGAGGCGGAGTACTATATAGAAGTAAAGATGGTGGGCAATCATGGGAAACTGTACAAGGATTTAATGTATCTAATAATTTTGGTATAGCTAATAATATAATATCAGGAGGTAATTCCACATATATAGATTATTCTTCCAAATTAATATATAGTCCTATATGCTATGCAGATACCTTATCTAGTATTACCAAAGATCAAATGTTAAATGGTGGAAATGTATTTGCTTATGGTATTAATGGAAGGTGGGAAATAATCCAAGCAGCTACCTGTGTATTACAAGTAGATGGAACATACTATTTAAGTGACTTATTAAGAGGTAGGGCTGGTACAGAACATAATACTTCTAATCATCAAATAGGTGACTATATTGTTGAATTAGATAGCTCTGTTATGCTGTGCGGTATTGAATCATCCAATATAGGATCTACGGGTATTATTTATAGGGCAGTAAGTATTGGAACTAATATAACCGAAGTATCAGATATACTATTTACCTATACCGGTATGAACTTAGAATGTTTAGCCCCAGTATACTTAAATGGAAATAGGCATCCTAGTACAAATGACTGGACATTAACCTGGATTCGTAGAACTAGAGTTAGTGGAGAATGGAGAGATTATATAGATGCCCCTATTAGTGAAACATCAGAGGCCTATGATGTAGAAATTTATACAAATTCTGGATACACAATTCTAAAAAGAACTATATCAGTAACTAGCGCTAGTGCTACATACACAAGTGCACAACAAGTTACTGATTTTGGTAGTAATCAAAATACCTTATATGTTAAAGTATACCAAAAATCTTCTTATGTTGGTGCAGGTATCCCTTTAATTGGGAGTATAACACGATGAGTAGTGCAGGTCAAGCAATTGGTGCAGTAATTGGTGCAGCAGCAGGATTCTTTTTTGGACCACCAGGCTGGGCTACAGTACTACAAGGAGCCTCTTATGGTCTAGCTATAGGAGGATATTTAGATCCCCCCAAAGGGCAGGATGTAATAGGTCCTAGATTAAATGATTTATCATCACAAAGTGGATCATACAGTATTGCTATACCTCGTGTATATGGTAGTATATCTACCTATGGTAATATTTTTTGGCTTGAAAATAATAAATTAAAAGAAGTAGTAACTAAAACCAAACAAAAGAGTGGTGGTAAAGGAGGGGGTAGTAGCTCAACTACAGTAACTACATATTCTTATTTTGCTACATTTGCAGTAGGATTATGTGAGGGCCCTATAACTGGTATACGTAGAATATGGATTGGTAGTAAGTTATTCTATGATTCAGGATCCGATGACTTAGCAACAATAATAGCTAGTAATAATAATTCTAATGGATTCACTTTATATACTGGTACTGATACTCAAATAGCTAACTATAGAATACAAGCAGAACATGGTACTAGTACTCCAGCATATAGAGGTTTAGCTTATATAGTATTCTATGATTTTGCTTTAAAAGAGTATGGTAATTCTATGATGGGTATGCAAGTTAAAGTAGAGGTAGTTAATAATACAGTTACACAGACTGTAACAGATAAAAGAACATATATAGGTACAAGTAGTCATTATATGTACCCATCAATTAGTTATATGAATTCCGAATATGTAGAAATATGTCAGCAAAACTCACATGGATGGGAAAATAGTACTACTGTTACATTTTATAGGGTATATTTACTAACAGGAGTAGTAACAAAAGAAATAGTATCTCGTAATAATTATGCAGGAAATTTCTCTACTCATACACGTGATATGTTAGAACCAAAAAATATATTTAATCTACCAAACATGGTATTTCCAAACTCTACAAATTTACAGTTTGGTCCTAGTGGTAATATGTTAAAATATAATGATATATTTGTAGTAGGTGCTAAAATTAATAGTTCTAATTATTATAATGCTAGTTATAGATGGGTATGGGTATCTTCACCGGATGAGGGTATACATGAGATAGCTTTAAATACTACAAGTGAGGGATATATACAAGGAGTAACTACAGATGGTACATATGTGTATGCAATTACTACTACTAAAATATATAAATTTGACTTACGTCTTAATATTATAGAAGCGTATAACCATGGTATTTATATACCTGATTCAAATTTCGAAGCAAGATTAAGAATATATGACGGATATTTATATTATAATATTATAAGTATTGCTGGCCACCCTTTTTATAGAGCATCTTTATCCAATATATCCCAATGGAATCATTGGAGTATTGGTAGTATAGTTCCAGCATATTCTGGATATTATTCTACGGATTACTATATAACAGGAAATCTTATAGTATGGGCAGCACCAGAATGGTTAGGGTCTGATGGAGGGGGAGGACCCTACTGTAATATATTAATTGGTAATAATAATCATACCAATCTTCAGAGCCTTCCTCTAAGTACTGTAATAAATAAAGAAGTAAATAAATCATTAATATTAAATAATAAGAACCACTACAAGGAGCATATCCTTTTGATGTGTACCAGCAAGGTTACAAAATAAAATTTAAGCCAAGGGGAGGTTCCTCAGTAGTTACTATACCAGAGAATACACTTGGAGCAACTGTAGATTCAACAGGTAAAACTATTAGATTAACTGAAACACGAGAAATGACTATTCAATTACCAAAAAGTGTTTCATTAAAATTCTTTGATACTGAACGAGAGTATGACCAGGGAGAACAGGTAGCAGAAAGAATAACATCATTATCGGCAAATAAATTGGTAATAGAGTTGCCTTTGGCTATGACTTCCACACAAGCATTACAAAAAGCAGAAATATTATTATACCTTTATTGGATGGAGAAAAGTGAATTCTCATTTACATTACCACCAGTATATAATTATTTAGAACCTTCCGATATTATTACTATAAGTACTACTTTAGGTAATATGGAATTAAGATTAATAGGATTGAATTATTTAAGTAATGGTATAATAGAATGTAAAGCAAAGCCCAATAAATCTTCAACATATACTTCTATAGCTAGCGGAGAATCAGGGCAATCTACTGGTGCTACAATAAAGTATGAAGGTGAGATGTTATCAATATTAATGGATCTACCTTGTGTTACTAGTGATTTAAACACTCCTGCATATATAGTAGCAGCTTATAGTATGAGTCCATACTGGTCTGGTGGCGTACTATATAGTAGTAATGATAATGAACAAACTTGGGAAAGTGTGCAAGGTTTCTCAGTTTCTAATACTATAGGAATAGCAGAAAGTACACCAATAGCTTGGGATAGTACCTTAGTTGACTATACTTCTAAAATTATTTATAAACCTTTAAGTGGTGATACTCTTGAAAGTATTACATTTGATCAATTACTTAATAATAATAATATTTTTGCATATGGAACAAATGGCAGATGGGAAATAATTGGAGCAGCTAACTGCATATTACAAGGAGACGGTACTTATATTCTTAGCAATTTATTAAGGGGTAGAGCCGGTACAGAACATAATACTAATAACCATCAAATTGGTGATTATTTGGTATTACTAGATGAACAGCCTCCAATAATATCAGTGGAATCTTCAATTATTGGATCAACAGGATATTCATATAGATCAGCAACAGTAGGTACTTCTATTGAAAGCGCAAGCAATAACTATTTTACCTATAGTGGAACTAACTTAGAATGTTTATCCCCAGTATATATTAGGGGTAGTTATAATTTATCTAATAGTAATTGGGATATTACATGGATAAGAAGAAATAGAATATCTGGAGAATGGAGAGACTATGTAGATACACCTAATAGTGAGACTTCAGAATCTTATGAGATAGATATATACTCTGATAATTATATATCTTTTAAAAGAACCATATACTCCAATACTCCTTCTGTAACTTATACACTAGCGGAGCAGACTACAGACTTCGGGGCAACATCCCCTATAATATGCGTAAAAGTATACCAAATGAGCTCTATAGTAGGAAGAGGTATAGCAGGTACTACTAAATTTATTAAACCTGGGTATTATTGGGAAATGACAACAGCATTATTACATTTAAATGGTACTATAGGTTCATCGGCATTTATAGATGAGAAAGGACACAGTTTTAGTGGTAATGCTACATTAATAGATACAAATGCTATTTTTGGAACCACGTGTGCTAACTTTAATGGTGGACATAATATAGTATTTCCAAGTCATTCAGATTATAACTCTTATACAGATTTTACAATAGAATGGTGGTTCACAGGTAATCCTAGTAGTAAAACTATGTTTTCTACTAATCCTAGTAATATTATATTTGCTTATAGCAATATATATGTAGGAGGAGGAAATGTATACATTACACTTCCTACTAGTGGAACTCATCACTACTGTATATCTAGATTTGCTGGTGTTGTATATATATTTGTAGATGGTATACTTCAAACTACATTCTGGGGCCCAAATACAGTATCTTTCTCTAATGCTGAATTTGGTAGATACGTTCCAAATGGTGACAACTATTTAACTGGTCAAATAGATGAAATAAGATTATCAAAATTATGTAGGTATACTACATCATTTAGTGTTCAAACTACCCCTTTTGATATAGAATAGGATATAATAATATGAGTTCATATCAAATAGTAGGTGCATTAGCAGGATTCGTACTCGGAGATTTCTCCTTAGCAGGATTATCTCAAGGATTTTTGGTAGGAGGTACTATAGGAGCTCTACTTGATCCCCAAAAAGGGCCGGATCAAGTAGGTCCAAGACTTACTGATTTATCTGTACAAACGTCTACATATGGAGTTCCTATACCTAGAGTTTATGGTAAATTTGCTACTCAAGGTAATATATTATGGTTAGAGAATAATGCTTTAAAAGAGGTAGTTACAAAGAAAAAGGTAAAAAGCGGTGGTAAAGGTGGTGGTAGTAAGAAAGTTACAGTTACAACTTATTCTTATTTTGCTACTTTTGCTATGGGTATATGTGAAGGACCAATAGATCAAATAGCTAAAATATGGATAGGTGGAAAACTATTTTATGATGGTGGGTCACCAGATAGAACTACTATTATTTTTAGTCAACGAAACGCACTTAATTTTACAGTATATAATGGAAGCAATACTCAAACGGCTGACACACGTATGCAGGCATCTTTGGGGTACTCTAATGTACCTGCATACAGAGGATTAGCTTATATAGTATTTTACGATTTGCCTTTAAAAGAGTATGGAAACTCACTACAATCATTAGAAATAAAAGTAGAGGTATTAACTACTGGATTAGTTACTAATTGGACGAGTACTAAGATTACTACAAATACTGGTAGAAATGTGCAAGCAGATGGCTTCCCATATATAATTAGTTATGAAAATGGCTTATTTAGAGTAGGTGCTCAAAACTTTGACAAACAGTATCAATATAGTGTAACTGGGAACTATATAAATGAAGAAAGCTGTTCAGTACCTTTTATAAATTATAGCTACGATGGTTATCAATTTGGTATAGGCAAAATGAATGGTTTAGACTACTGGATGAATGGTTTAGATAGCCCTACTACTAAAACAGTAGCAACAGGTACTTATGGTAAATTAGCTACAGTAACTTTTCCAGGTATTAACTCCCCAGATATAATAGGTTTAGCTATAGCAAATGATAATAATTCAATACTTATATTACATAATCCTGTAGGTTCTTTAGTTACTTGTTGGGGATGGTATGATTATAACAGATTATTATTAAGAAGTGGGGTATGTGATAGACTAGATGAAATATTTGCATACGGTAGATGTACTATATCACAATATGCTGCATCCTCATTTGATTCAAAAAATATGATGTTTGGATTCATATATGGAGCAGTAGATGGCAGTGCTAGAGTATGGAAAATAGGTAATGATAATGTAATGCGTAGAATAGCATATATATTTGGAGTTACTTCAACTGCATTTAGTCATCCAGCATGCTGGATGGAAGATAACATATTTTATACTTTTGATGGTACATGTTTTAGTATAGTTAAACCTGGGTATGTATACCCAATATCTCTACCTTTATCTAATGTAGTAACCTCAGAATGTAAAAAATCTTCTATATTAGAATTTTATGATATAGACTCTAGTGATTTAACACAAATAGTACCTGGATATAGAATTACACAAGTAGTAGATATAAATACTTCTATTAAACCATTACAGAATGTTTACCAATTCGATGTATATCAAAGCGGATATAAAATAAAATTTAAAAATAGAGGGGGAAGTCCAGTAGTTACTATACCTATATCAGATCTAGGTGCTAATATTTCTAATAGTTATACTGTTAGTATTAAAGAAGAAATTGGAGATACTACAACATTACCTACTATATTATCAATTAAATATATAAATAGTGAAAGAGAGTATGATGTAGGTGAACAAAAAGCATTTAGACCAACTAATATAGAGAATATATTAGAGGTAGATATACCTTTAGCTATTACTACTGATAGTGCTGCTAAACTAGCTGATATCCTATTAAATTTACAGTGGCTAGAAAGAAGAGAGTTTACATTTACTATTCCTATGACTTATTGGGGTTTAGAACCTTCCGATATAGTAGTAGTAGGTAACACTGAATTTAGATTAACAAATATTAACTATAGTGATACAACTATTGAATGCAAAGCTAAATTAAATAAATCATCAATATATACTTCTGTAGCTTCCGGAGAGGTTATAGTACCTACACCTGCAGAAATACCTCAAGAAGAAGGACCAACTATCGCCATTTTAATAGATACTTCATGCATTACATCAGATATGAATAAACCTTGTTATATAGCTGTAGGCACTGGATATTTACCTACTTGGAATAGTGGAGAATTATACACTTCCAATGATAACTGGCAAACATATACATTATTATCTAATTTATCAGATAATAATGTTGTAGGTACTACAAGTAATGTAATAGGGTCATTCGATAGTACACGTATAGATAATACTTCAGTATTAAATGCTAGATGTATTGGGCAATTATATAGTATTACTAAAGAACAGATGTTAAATGGAGAAAATATCTTTGCTTATGGTAAGGATGGTAGATGGGAAATTATACATGCAGCTACTTGTACTTTACAAAGTGATGGTACTTATAACCTATCTGATATGTTAAGAGGTAGGGCAGGAACTGAGCATAATACTTCCAACCATCAAATAGGTGATTATATTGTAGAATTAAGTAATTATTCAACAGAAATTTTAAATACTACTACTTCAAATATTGGTATCTCTAATATATTCAAAGCTGTCTCGCCTTTTCAGTATATTGAAGATCCTCCAGAGTTTTCTTTTACATATACTGGTGAGAATTTAAAATGTCTTAGCCCTGTTTATCTATCGGGAAGTATTAATCCTATTACAGGTGATTGGACTATTAAATGGATACGGCGTACTAGAGTTAATGGAGAATGGAGAGATTATATAGATGCCCCTATTAGTGAAACAACTGAAGCATATGAAATAGACATAGTAGGTAGTATGGGATCTAGAGTATATAGAACACTGACTTCTACTACTACAAGTATTAGTTATAGTAATGCTAATCAAGTAACTGATTTTGGTAGTTTAATACCAACTGTATATGCAAAAGTGTATCAGATATCAGATAAAGTAGATAGAGGTAGGGCATTATATGGGTATATTGGTACATATGTAGTACCTCCAATAATTTTTATGTCTTTTAATGGGATAAATAATTCAACTACTATATATGAGGAAATATCTGGACAAATATGTACAATTACTAGTAATGCTTATTTATCTACTACACAATTAAAATTTGGATTATCATCCCTAAGAATTAATAACATAGGGACTTATATTACTTGCGCTAGTAGTACCGGCTATGCAATAGGAACAAGTGATTTCACTATTAGTAGCTGGATTAGGTTAGATACTTCAAACTCATATCAAACAATTATGAATATAGGTATTTATTATTCAGGGATTTTATTAAGAATGGATAATACTACTAGATTAGCAATATGGTTAAATGGTAGTGAGTATGTAGCTACACTATCAGCAGTTAGTTTGAATACTTGGTATCATATAGAAGTATCAAGAAGCGGTAATAGTTTATATATGTTCGTTGGTGGAACGTTAATAGTAACACATACTGGAGTATCAAGTATTAATATACCTACAGGCAATCTTATGATAGGTTCCTCAGCTCATAATACAAATGAGACATTAACAGGGTATATAGATGAATTATTAATATATAAAACATGTCTGCATACAACAAGCTTTACTCCTCCAACAACACCTTTCTATTAAGGAATATTAATGAGTAATTCGACTCAAACATTCGATCCTATAGTTCAATCGCAGGCATCGAAAGAAATAACAGCTAACGCATTTTTTGATGCAGTTAGCCAAGCATCAACTTATAGTCGCAGAGCCTCCACTTGCTCAGGTTTAACTTGGGGATACTATGGTGGTAATGCTACTATAACTGCAGGAACTTTATCACAAATAGCTAATGGTACGTTAACTTTAACTGCTAGTACTACTTGTTATATTGTAGCTTTAAAATCATCAGGAGCAGTATCTTTTAGTACAGCAACTACTAACTGGAATGATACTACTAACTACTGGAGATT
>JFJP01043446.1_pt1 | contig 14164 bp, 12 predicted proteins | sample 431651 | NCBI WGS metagenome assembly JFJP01 (sample SAMN02602958, study PRJNA72255) | Microbial mat metagenome, whole genome shotgun sequencing project. | biome: fresh water; feature: sink hole; material: water; isolation source: purple microbial (photo- and chemosynthetic) mats found in... | reverse complement strand
TTGAATTATTGAATTATTGAATTACGAATTTTGAATGAGTAAATGAGTAAATGAGTAAATTTTCCATTTATCATTCATCGTTTATCGTTCATCATTTATCATTCACCATTAGTCTTACGGTTACTGCATTTTTGTGTGCCACTAATTGTTCGGCTTCCGCCATAAGTTCAATTGCGTTGCCAATGTTTGCAATACCTTGTTTTGTAAGTTCTTGAAACGTAATTTTTTTTACAAAACTATCTAAAGAAACGCCGCTGTAATTACGTGCAAATCCGTTGGTTGGCAAGGTGTGGTTGGTTCCGCTGGCATAATCGCCGGCACTTTCGCAACTGTAATTACCAATAAAAACCGAACCTGCATTTACCACTTTTTCGGCAAGTTGACGAGCATTTTTAGTTGCCAGAATTAAGTGCTCCGGTGCATATAAGTTACTGAAATTCATACATTCTTCAATGGTTTTCAGTAAAATAGTTTTGCTGTTGGCAAGCGCTTTTTCGGCAATTTCTTTGCGCGGCAAGGCAATCAATTGAAGTTGTAAAGCTTCATTGGTTTTGGCAATAAATTCTTCGTTGTCGGTTAGCAGCAAAACTTGGCTGTCGGCGCCGTGTTCGGCTTGCGAAAGCAAATCGGCAGCGACAAATTCGGGCACAGCGGTTTGGTCGGCTATAACAAGCACTTCGCTGGGTCCGGCAGGCATATCAATTGCAACGCCATAGTTTTGAGCTGCTTGCTTGGCGGCAGTTACAAACTGGTTTCCGGGACCAAAAATTTTATACACCGCAGGAACGCTTTCTGTACCAAAAGTTAGTGCGCCAATGGCTTGTATGCCACCTACTTTAAATACCTCGGTAATGCCAACTAATTGGGCGGCATACAAAATTGCCGGGTTTATTTTGCTCTGTTTGTTTGGCGGGGTACAAAGTACAATTTGGGTACAACCGGCTATTTTTGCCGGTATTCCGAGCATTAAAACCGTTGAAAACAGCGGTGCCGAGCCGCCGGGTATGTAAATTCCGACCTTTTCAATCGGTCGGTTTTCGCGCCAACAAACTACGCCCGGCGTGGTTTCAATCATTTGAACCGCTTCAACTTGCGCACTGTGAAATTTTGCTATATTGCATTTAGCCAATTGTATAGCGGCTTTTAGTTCGTTGGAAATCAATTTCTCGGCTTCTTCAAATTCAACTTTGCTTACGTTTAAATTTTCGATTTTCACTCGGTCGAAAATTTCGGTGTATTTGCGCAAAATTTTGTCGCCACGCTGCCTTATTTCATCAAAAATAATGCGTACTGTTTTTTGCAAATCATCGTTGTCAAAAACCGGGCGAGTTGTTAGCGTTGCCCAAGCTTCGGTGGTTGGGTATTTTATGTATTTCATAATTGTTAATGGTTAGTTGATAATGGTTAATTGTTAAATATTAATTGTTAGTGTTTGACTGACAATTAACAATTGATAATTAATAATTATTTAGCATATCATTTTTTCGATAGGAACCACCAAAATGCCTTGCGCACCAAGCGTTTGAAGTTGGTCGATAATGTCCCAGAATTCGTCTTCTTTAACTACTGAGTGTATGCTGCTCCAGCCTTCGGTTGCCAATGGCAATACGGTTGGCGCTTTCATGCCGGGCAAAACTTTACCGATAGCCTCAACCGCCGAGTTGGGCGCATTCAGCAGTATGTACTTGTTTTCTTGGGCTTTGCGTACGGCTTTTATTCTGAAGAGTAACTTGGCAAGCAATTCGGCTTTTTCGGCACACAAATTTGGGTTCGAAATAAGTACGGCTTCACTTTTATAAATGGTTTCAACTTCTTTTAAGCCATTCATTATTAAGGTACTGCCGGTACTTACAATGTCAAAAATGGCATCGGCAAGTCCAATTCCGGTGGCAATTTCAACGCTTCCGCCAATTTCTTCTATTTCCACCCGAATTTTCATTTCGGCAAAAAACTTTTGCAAAATTTTAGGGTAACTGGTAGCAATTTTTTTACCTTCAAAATAGTTTAGTCCGGTGTAGTTTTCGTCTTTGGGAATAGCCAACGAAAGCTTGCAATTTGCAAAGCAGCCACGCCTTGCTCTACGTATTGCGGAATATCGTCGTCGCGCAGAAAGAGCACTTCTATAGGAAAATTTTTGGCTTCAGTTTTAAGCCTGCGGTCGCCGTTTGAAATTTTAATACCGCAATTTTGCAGCATTTCGAGCGACTTTTCGCTCAATCGACCCGATTTTTGAATGGCAATTTTTAGTTTACTCATAATTTTTTAGTTTGAAAAGCCTGCCACTTTCACCTCGCCGAGTTGCAAGAATGAAAATGATGATGTAATTGTTGAAAACTCATTTTGTTTAAATTTTGTGCAAGGTTAAAACTAATTTTTCGAAATAAAAAATGTTTTCATTTTTATTTTTAAATTTAAGCCTTTTAACTTATTCATTTTTAGTAAACTTAAAACCGAATACTAAAATATCGTCCACTTGTTCTTCGTTTCCTTTCCAGTCGCGCAAGGCTTTTTTAATTTTAAAGCTTTGATCGTCGCAGCTTTGGTTCGAATTATCGGTTAGCAATTTAACCAACCTGTTGGTTGTAAAGCGCGTATTATTAAAATCGCCGTATTGGTCGGGTAAACCATTGGTTGAAAGATAAATGTAATCGCCGTTTTGTAACTCGCAGGTTTCTAATTTAAATTCTTTGGGAGCATCATTAAAAAATTTACCTATCGAAATGTTTTCGCCACGTAAATTTTGAACTATGTTGTTGCTAACCACATAAAGTTGTTGCTTTGCACCGCTGTACAGTAGTTTACCGGTATTTAAATCGAGGGTGCCGATACCAATATCCAAGCCATCGTAAAAATGACTGTTGGAATTTTCGGTTTGCAACAAAAATGCAAACTCCTTATCGAGATTTTGCATTATTTCCAACGGATTAGTTATACCTTTAATTTCCACCGTGTTACGTAGTCCGAACAAACCTATCATCGAAATCATTGCTCCGGGCGTTGCATGTCCGGTTGCATCGGCCACTGCAAAAACAAGGTTGTTTTCTATTTTTGCGTACCAAAAGAAATCGCCTCCTACTACATCTTTTGGCAGTAAAAACAAGAACGAATCGGGGAAAATTTCCTTAAATGCATTAAACGGTGCATTTACTGCCGTTTGTATTCCTAGCGCATACTGACGTACCGATAAAATATGTTTTTCGGCCTTAATTGAATCTTGCTTATTGTTGTAAATTATTTCGTAGGCATTGTTCAAATCTTTATTAATTCGATTAATATTCGAGGTTAGCGAGGCAATTTCTTCATTTCGCATTTCGATTCGCGAAAGCAGTCGATTAAAATGCTTGGTAAGTTCGGTAAGTTCATTTTTACCAACAACTTCTATTCGTTCGTAAAAATCGACATCGGTGATTTTATCGACACCCGAAATTAGATTTCGGATAGGTTGCAGAATGCTTTTAATGCTGTAATATGCAATAATTGAAACAATTAGAATGATGAAAACAAAAAGTAATACACTTTTCAACAATTCGAATTGTAAAAATTCGCGGTAGGCTGTTTCATTTATTCCGATACGAATTACCGAACTTTTGTAAAAATCGGTGTGCTTTCTGTCCATATAAATAAATCTGAACTTTAGGTCTTCGTTGTCTTTCGATTGAATAATTTTTGAGGTTTTAGCACTAAAAACTTCATCCAGCACCGATAAGTGCTCGGTACTTATTTCGGTACTGGGGTTTAGCGAAAATGGATTATCAGGGCCGATAAACAAATCGACCGAAACAAGGCTAATATCTTTGTTGCCAATATGGTTTAACCGTTCATTAACCGTTTTAATCAGCGAATCGGCTTTGGGCGAATAAAAACCAAGTTCAACAATATACTTATTATCGAGGGTAGCTTTGTACGAATACTTTTTCAATCGTTTTGTTTTTGCTTCAATGGCAAAGCTTTCGGCAACAAATTCGTCCGATTTAAGCACTTTTCTAAGCATGGCTTCATGTCGTTCGCCAAAACTAAAAAAATTCAAATTCAAATCGGCCTTAAAGGTTGTATTTACTACGGTTCCCGCCGAATCGATAATATAAATATCTTCAATATCCGGAATGAAATTCAGTTTCTGCTGCAATTCTTTTAAATCGATAGTTATCGGATTGTGATTGGAACCTGCAATATATTTTACAATTTCGTTGGTTTTAGCTTCCATGCTATTTTTCAAATAGCTGTCGAGTAATGAAATAGATTCGTCGCGGAGTGTTAAAATGGTTCCAATTTCGTCAATTATCGACAATTCCTTTTCCATTTCGGCATTGGTAAGCAGCTTTTTGGTATGAAAATACGTTAGCACTTCCATTATTAGAAGACCGATAAACACCGGAACAAGTACACGAAAAATAATTTGAAAAAATACCGTATTTCGTTTCATAATTGAAAATAAAATTTATCGTTTAAGTCAAAAAAAACAACTATACAGGAACGCAAAATTTGCAAATCTTTGCTCTTTTGCAGCATTGGAATGCAAATCGGTTTATAAAGTTTTCCTATTTCAGATGCTAAAATTAATGCAATTATTTCAATTTCAAAAACAAAAAATTTACTTCGTTTATTAATAAATACATAAGAATAGAGTTCTATTTTTACATAAATAATTCAAGCTAAAAGAGTTCCATAGCCTTAATTGGTCTGGTTTCAAACCTACCCAAATGGCTTTTGTTACGTAAAATTTCGAAATGTGCTTTCATCCCCGGCAACCAAACGGTTTCGAGTGCGGTGGCCAAGTCGCCTTTTTGCAAACTGCGTGTGCTTGCCACCACTTCAAAGGTATTGTTGCCCACATAAGCTAAATGTTGCATTGCCTTGCCTTTACCGGGTGTTGGGTCAAACGTGTGCAATACCACTTGATTTCCCGGCATTAATTCGCCAATTTCAACTTTTTCCAACGTGTTTTCTGCTTTTGAATCGAGCTGCGAATCGTCGAATTTTTGGTTGCTGAAAGCAGCCAATGCGGGCAAAACAATTTTAAGTTCGGAATTTGCAAAACACCTTATTTTTGCCGAACCAAAACGCAAAAACTCTTTTTGCGCCAAATCGCCTGCCAAGGTATCGCCCAGTAAAATAACGGCATCAAAACTTTCGGGACTAAGCTTATTATGTCGTAAAAAATTGTCTTCAAAAAACATCGAAAGTTGGTGTATGTGCAACAGGGTCAGCCTTCTAATTTCATCTACCGACAACGTTAAATTAAGCGGAACACCCGAATTTTCATCAAATTGTGTAGTTACGTGCAAATACGGTCGGTTCGAATTGTTCATTTGCCAAACCAAATTTTCTGCCAACAAGAAATGTCTTTTTACTTCCTTTTCAATGCTTTCGGGTGTGGTAAGCAATCCGGAAAGTTTGTTGGCATCGTTCACTATTTTATGGGCAATTATATGTACCGCAGGGTTGGTTCCAAACCGATTAAAAGATTTATAATGCGTTCGAACAATGCCGGTTTTTTCTGAATACGTAACCGCCGACATATTCAAATTATTGCCAAAGGCTTCAATTATAGCATATTTAGCAGTTTTTACCGAAGATTTAATTAGCATACTTGTCCAAAGGACCGGAAACGGAATTCCGGTTTGGTATACGGTATAATTTCGCTTTGTGAAATAATTACTCAATAGCGTTTGCGCCTGTTTGGTTACATTATCTGAAAACGAAATGCTTATCGGAATAGGTTCTTTTTCATTGAACGGAGCACCATCGGCATGCATTACGGCAAAATATTGGTCGCGCAAATCTTCTGTAATGCTGAACATGCATTCCAAATACCGGTTTTTATAGCCTGACATTTCGTAAGTTTTCTCGGAATCAATAATTACATCCAAAAAATTACCAATAAAATCGGGTTCGTTGTCCTGAAACGATTTTCGGAATTCGTATCCGTAATCGATACGGTTATTATGCTTGTTTATAAAGAAATAGAACCAAAAACGGTCGGTATCTTTACCCGAAAGGTTTCGGAATTTTCCCTGAAAAGTTTCGGTACCGGCAATTAAGAATTCTTCTTCAACATGAATAAAAATAGTTCGGTTCATAGTTTATAAAATTGTAATTACCACTGCCGTAACATTGTCGCGTGTGTTGTTTATAATTGCCGTATCGCAAATTAATTGCGCAAGGTTCGTATTTCTTGAATTTTCGTTCATAATTTCGAGCAGCGCACGTTCCGGCAACACATCGTGTACACCGTCGGAAGTAAGCAAAAAAACATCGCCTGCCTTTGCCGGCAGCGGCCCTGCGGTGTCTACCCTAAATGTGAACCAATCTAAACCGATAACCGAAGTAAGCATATGCCTTTCGGGGTGTTTATGTGCATATTCCTCGCTAATTTCACCATTATTCAACAAATCCTGCACTATGGTGTGGTCTTCTGTAAGTAAATCGACTTTTTTATTTCGAAATAAATAAGCCCTTGTGTCGCCACAATGCACCAAATAATACGAATTATTATGAAAATACAAGGTAGTTGCCGTTGTTCCGGCATCAAAATACTCGGCATCTTCGCTTCCTCTTCGAATAATTTGCTCTGAAGTGCTACGATAAATTTTCTCAATTTCGGTGCAAGCATCGTCGGTTGTTACCAACAAATCTTTAATAGCCAACAAATTTTCCTTAATACAGTCGGAAGCAAATTCGCCTTTATTATGGCCTCCTACTCCATCGGCAACCATTGCCAATACAGTGTTTCCTGAAATTATTTCAGCAATAAAAGCATCTTCTTGGTTTGCTCGTGCACCTTTATCGGAAAACGAGGATATTCTAAATTGCATAGCAAATTTTTATGGCTAAGATAGTGCATTTTGCGGTTAGAAATAAAAAAAATCTGCAAGAATTTGCAGATTTTTGAATGATAAAAATTTATTATGTTCCAACTAAAATTGCGGGTTAATTCAAAATTACATCGCCATATTTGCTTATAATTTCAACTTTAGCTTTCGGGTTTTCGCCGGTGCCAACTTTGCCATACACTTTGGTAGCCGTATTGTCTTCAATTACATTTAATTTGTTCGAACGCGGATATTTTATTGAACTGTAATCGGTTTGCGCATTTAAGTTGTACGAGCCGCCTTCGGGCAAAAGAATGCTTGTTTTTCCGTAGCTTACTATGGCTTTAACCAATTCGAAAGTTGCGGCTACATTTCTCACTTCAATATCGGAATATTTCGCATCGATATCGAATTTTTTACCAATGTAACCAATTTCGTAATCGCTGTATTTGCCAATGCAAACAAAATTTGCAACGGCTCCTACTTTAAACGGCGAGTCGTATTTCGATTCGCAAACTATGCTATTGCATTTATTGATAAATATTTTTGAATATTTCGAAACCATAATCAGTGCAGTACTTTGCTCTATAGTAAGTTTCGAATACGAAACGTCTATTTTCAACCAGTTACACTCTTCAATATTGGCATTATTCACATAAGCTAAATCCAACATACTTCGCGGTTTGGTGTTGCCGTTTAGCATTTTTTTGGCTCTGAAATCGCCATATTTAACGGCTATGTTATTTATTCCGTTTGCTTGGTCAATAAACACATTGCCGTATTTATTCAATAAATTTAAGTTTAGCGAAGCCGGCATTTTCACTTTATAATCAATACTAAAATCGGTATTGCTTATTTCCGAAGTAATTTCGGTAGCTGCTTTTGCAATGTTGCCTTCTTCGGCAAATAAAATATTTACTTTACTGAAAAGCGATTCGGCTTTACTTTTGTTCGAAGTTTTTACGGTAATGGTTACATCGATGGTTACTCGACCATTTTCGCCGTTTTCAATTATCACTTCGCCGTATTTGTTCGAAATATCGAGAATACTAAGTTCGGTAACTTTAAATTCTTTGTTGAATTTTTTGGTAAACGCCTCTTGGGCGTTGGCTGCAATGAGGTTTGCCGTTAGCAAAACTGTCATTAATAACATGTTGGTTTTCATGGCTTAAGGTATTATTCTGTTTACTGTTTACTATCTTATGTTTTCTGTTATCTGATATCTGTATTCTGATATCTGTATTCTGAAATCTGTCTTCTGTAATCTGTCCTAGCAATTATTCTGCAATTTGTTCAAAATTAGACTTACTAATTCGGCTTTTGTTTTCAGATTTAAAATCATGGCCTCAATTATTTGCTCGTTATTCTTATTGTTGTTTAATTCTTTTGCAAGTTTCAAATAACTGTCGTCCAAATCTTTAAGTTCGCCGTCCAGTTCTTTTACTTCTTCTTTTGAACTCGAACATTGTAGTTTTTCAATTTTTTTCAGCCCTGCATTAATTTGTCCCGAATAAAACGAATCGACTTCCTTGTATTCTGCCGAAACATTTGCCAAACCTACCGCTTGGGTATTGTTTACATATTTTGTAGTCAAAAACACGGTAAGCGAAATAAGTACTACAATCATGGCTGCCGATGCTGCCAAGTAATAAACCTTGAACGGGTTTCGAGTTGCAGCCGATTTTTGCTGTTGCATTTTCTGTGCAAATCGTTCAAAATGACCGGCTTCCGGCTCTTCGTTATTTAAATGTTCTTTGTTTTCCAAGAACCAATTTTCAATATTTTTCATGACCTACTTTTTAAAGGTTCGTTTCTGTTCAATTAAATTTCGAAGCTTTTCTTTGCCCCGTGCAAGTTGCGAGCGCGATGCCGATGCGGTTATTCCCAGAATTTCGGCTATTTCGTCGTGGTCGTAGCCTTCAATTAAGTATAAGCTAACCACAATTTTATAACCTTCGGGCAATTCCTGCAATGCTTTTTTAACGGTCGAAACTTCGGCTTCAAAATCGGGTTCGGAAGTTTCAATTTCCGGTTCCGGTTCTTTAAGGCTTTCGGTCAGCTCGGTTTTCGAGTTTTTTCTTAGTGCATCAATCGATTTATTAACCACTATGCGTTTAAGCCATGCTCCAAAACTTACTTCGCCCGACCACGTGTCCAATTTTTCGAACGCGGTTAAAAAAGCTTCTTGCATTATATCCTCCGCTTCAGCCGAATGATTTACAATTTGCAAGGCTGTGTTAAACATGGCCTTATAATACAATTTATAAATTTCGAACTGTGCTTTGCTGTTGCCGGCTTTGCAAGCTTCCAATAAGTTGTAATGAACGTCGATAAATTTCTTTTCCAAGGTATTTTCAGATTAAAGACGGGTACAAAAGTAAAGTGCTGCATCAATTTTCAAAAAAAATGTTTTTATTGAAGTTTTTTTCGGTCAGACCGCTTCGGGGCGGTCAGACCGATATTTTAAAACACGAATAATTTATTTTTTACAGGTTCCGTTGCATGTAAGCTTGGTTTTTCAAATTAGAATTTGCGGATGCAACGGTTTACTGTTCGAACTTTTTACCCCGGGTTCGTAAAACCCGGGGCTATTAGAATTCAACACCTTCGGCGTTGTGCTGCACCTGCCGGTATTGGGGTTTAACAGACTTTGCCCGACGAAAGTCGGGTAAACGTCGCAATTCGAAATAAAAAAACCTGCAAGGTTTTGGAAACCTTGCAGGTTAGGAAAAATTCGTATTTTTGTAAAAAAGATTCAGTTTATGCTAAAAAATATTAAAATAGTGGGTTTCGATGCCGACGATACACTTTGGGTGAATGAACCTAATTACCGCGATACCGAAAAACAATTTTGCGCAATACTAAAGCCTTATTTTTCTGAAGATGAGGCAAATAATGAACTGTTTAAAACCGAAATGCAAAACCTCGAATTGTATGGCTACGGTGCCAAAGGGTTTATGCTTTCGATGATTGAAACGGCGTTGCGAATTTCGAATTATAAAATTTCAACCTACGAAATAGCTTCTATTTTGCAATTGGGTAAAAATTTGCTGAATAAGCAAATAGAACTCCTCGACGAGGTTGAATTGCTGGAAAAATCGGGTTTGGCAACGTATTTTCATCATATCGAAGTTATGAGCGATAAAAAAGAAGCCAATTACCGCAAACTTATCAGCCATTTGGATATTGAACCGGCGGAATTTGTGATGATAGGCAATTCGGTAAAATCGGACATTTTGCCGGTGGTAGCCATTGGTGCCAACGCTATACATGTGCCGTACCACACTACTTGGATTCATGAAACCATGCCGGAAAATACCGATACAGGCAAATTTATTACGGTCGAAAAAATTTCGGAGGTATTGAAGTATTTATGAAAAGGTAATGAGCAAAAGAAGATTTCGATAAAGCGATTACGCGAGCTTAATTTGTTGCAACTAATTGGCGATAAAAAAACGGATATTGGCAAATTAATACAAGAATAGGATAAGTGTATGGGGGTAATGTGGGGTAATAATTATGAACTTGCACATTGTAAGATATTGAAATATTGCAAAATAAAATCCTTTATGGGGTTAAGGTGGGGTAAAGATGCCTTGGTACAAACCGCTGCGTCATGTTATCCAAAACTATTAAGCGTAAGCAGACATTAATAAACAAGGAAATTATGAAAATCATAAACAATCTACGATTACCAAAATTTACTGTTATTCAAATAGTTATAATAATTATATTTGAGTTTAGTTTTAATAGCTGCGCACAAAACATAACTCCGATTAATGCAAATATAGTGCGTTTAGAAACTGATTTAACAATTATTACCAAATCAGACGATTACAGAAATTTTAGAAATTCAAAAGCATTAAATCGAGTTTCCGAATATATTTTCGCCGAATTAAATAAAGTGTGCGATACGGTATATTTTCAAACTTTTGAAGTTCGCGGAACAACGTACAGAAATGTTATTGGCTCTATTAATTCAAAAGCAACAAACCGAATTGTAATTGGTGCACATTACGATGTAGAAGGTGCTTCGGAAGGTGCCGACGATAATGCAAGCGGTGTAGCCGGCGTGCTTGAACTGGCAAGGCTTTTAAGTAGCCAAAAACTTAACCGCAGCATTGATTTTGTTGCTTATTGTTTGGAAGAACCACCCTATTTCGGAACCAAAAACATGGGCAGTTATATGCATGCAAAGTATTTGAACGATAATAAAATTGCCGTTGAAGGCATGATTTGCCTCGAAATGATTGGTTACTTTTCCGATGAACCGGACTCACAAAATTATCCAATTAAATTGTTAAAGTACTTTTATGGAACAAAAGGCAATTATATTACCGTGGTAAATAAATATTCAAACGGTAATTTCGCTAAAAATTTTAGTCGAAAAATGACTGCTCAAAAATTACTTCCTACAAAAAAATTCTCCGGAAGTGCTAAAATTACCGGGCTCGATTTTTCAGACCACCGTAACTATTGGGAATTTGGTTATAGTGCCGTAATGATTACGAACACAGCATTTTATCGAAACCCAAATTATCATAAAGAAACCGATAAATTGGAAACGCTTGATTTGAATCGTATGACTTTGGTTATAGAAGAGGTTTATCGCAGTATTATTAGTTTATGATTTTTGATATAAATAACTAATCTATGTTTAAAACGGCTGTTTAATTTTTCGATAACAACAAAAAAATATCTAATAATTCAGAAATCAACAATTTCAATAACATTAAACTATTGATTATCAGCTCTGACAGGGTTTTAAAACTCTGTCAGAGCTTACTTGGCATACACCAATTTCATTTCATTCTAAATATTCTCTCACTTTTAATACGCACCCAGCCTGCCCGAATCTTTATTAAACCGAACTAATAGTTGGTTAAAATCGTCTTCTTTCAAAAGTTCTTCCAAGCTAAGGTGCATACGGTAGCGCCAATAATGTTTCGGATTGGCGGGTACATTAATTCGTTCGGAGCGAGCATCAAGTAAGCGCAATTTTTCGTCCATTCCTAACAAATCCTGCAAAGGGAAAATAGCCCACATGCTTGGCGAATACAAGTGTTGCGCAATAATTTGTTTTACTACCCACGGTTCGCAGAAATAGGGCGAGCCTCCGTAATTGCCCAGTATTTGGTTATAAAATTTTTGCGAACGTGCCGGGTCTTCCTCCCACCAACCGCGTATGGTGCTGGTATCGTGCGAGGAAGGTGTTGCAACCGACATGTACGGATACTCGGCCGGACTTCCAAATTCAATTTTCGGATTTTTAGGCATTCGCTGAACTTCCAAACTTAAAATTCCCAAATCGTTCATAACATCGGGTACGCAAGCCGGCACCATACCAAGGTCTTCCCCGCAAATAAGCATATTGGTTGCATCTTTTATTACCGGCAATTTAACCATGGCTTGCGCTTTCCAAAACTCCTCGTTTCTTCGGTAGAAATATTCTATGTACAATTCGTTTAGCAAATGCTTGGTGTGCCCGTCGAGCTCGTTATACGAATTGGTAAATTGCAATGAATTGCGCGGGAAAAAAGCCTGATTATCGGTTCCTTTTGCCGGAATAAAAATTACTTCCGAAGCCAATGCAAATAAGCCTTTTATAATAAATTCGTATTTAATACGGTCGGCTTGGGTGGCATCGGGCGAAGGGCTAAGTTTCTCTTCAATAAGTCGTTGGGTGGCAAATTCGGGTTTCAAATTAAAGCAACCGCGCTCGTATTGGTCTAAGCAATTATTTCGTACCCAGCCGGTGTGTTCGCCAAAAATTCGATGCAGAAAATGCTCCCTGATGTATGGTTTGCACATGCGGTCGAAATCGAACGGAATGCCTTTTGCATATATTTCGTTGGTATAATAAGGGATGGACGGATTGAAATACCCCAGCAAACCTTCCGACTGTTCTACAGGAATTTCCCAAATGCGGAAAAAACCCAAAATATGGTCAATTCGGAAAGCATCGAAATACGCCGACAATTTTTTCAATCGGTTTTGCCACCAAGCAAAATTATCTTTTGCCATTTCGTCCCAATTATAGGTTGGGAAACGCCAGTTCTGACCAATGGCAGAAAAATCGTCGGGTGGTGCGCCGGCTTGGCTGTTCATGTTGTACAACCGCGGTTCTTCCCAAGCATCTACACTGTTGCGGTAAATACCAATCGGTATATCGCCTTTTAGTGCAATGCCTTTGCTTCGTGCATATTCGCTTGCCTCAAGCAATTGAACGTGTGCATGGTACTGAATGAAATAATGCACTGCAATATCGGCAAAGTGGGTTGCATTTGCGTTGCAAAGCTCGGCAAGTACTTTTTTGCTGAATTTCGAATATTTGCCCCATGTTGTAAAATCGGGCGTGTTAAACAAATCGCGCAAATACGAAAAAGCCGCATACGGTTCGAGCCAATATCTATTTTCTTTAAAAAAGGTTTTAAACTCTTTACTTTGAAGAAATGTGTCTTTTTGCTGGTCGAAAATAAGTTTAAAAAATCGTGATTTTAAACGCATTACTGCATCGTAATCAATTTTATCCAAGGTATTTAAATGCGCTCCTTGCTCTTCAACAATATTTTGGGTAATTACAGAATTTAACTTACCTATTTTCAGTAAATTAATATAAATTGGGTGCAATGCATACACCGAAATTCCCGCATACGGGTACGAATCGACCCAGGTATGTGTGGCAACGGTATCGTTAACCGGCAGAATTTGAATTAGTTTGATGCCGGTTTTAACCGCCCAATCGACCAACAAACTAATATCGGAAAATTCGCCCACCCCAAAACCATCGTTTCGGCGAAGCGAGAAAACCGGAATAGCAACTCCGGTGCCTTTCCACGGGTAACGAGGAAAACGAAAAACTTCATCGTTCAAACAAACAACCGTTGCCGCTTTTGGCAAATCAAACATACGATCGATTTCAGCTTCTTCAAATAGCACATCGGCTTTTTTCTCGTTATAAATTACGTACTTGTAATTAATCGGAAAATTAGCAATTTCAACCCAAACGCTTGTTTTCCAAACCGGAAAATCGGAGTTACTCATTAATAGCGGCTCGCTACCGGTAAAATTACCAATAATTCCAACTCGGTCGGTAGCCTCAACGCGCGTAACACCAATGCTGAAATGAACCAAAACCTGTTTTCCTTTGGGCTTTTCGAGCGGTTTAAATTTCCAAACTTTTTCGGGTTTCAATATTGCTCCGGTGTATGCCGAACTAAACAAGGTATAATACGGATTCGATTTTGCACGCCAAAAATCATTTATGTAAATAATTTCATCGGTTCCGTCGTTTATTGATAAAACCCGCCGATCGCCCCATTCCAAAATAGCGGTTTTAAAATTTTCGTCTT
>JFJP01041783.1_pt1 | contig 14164 bp, 20 predicted proteins | sample 431651 | NCBI WGS metagenome assembly JFJP01 (sample SAMN02602958, study PRJNA72255) | Microbial mat metagenome, whole genome shotgun sequencing project. | biome: fresh water; feature: sink hole; material: water; isolation source: purple microbial (photo- and chemosynthetic) mats found in... | reverse complement strand
TTATATATGATTATTATTTTAAAAAGATTATCTGGATAAATATTTGATATATTTTCTAGGTTTTTTTTTATACTCAAGGAAACTATATCATTTAAATTATTATTAGATTTTATTTCTTTTAAAAGATAAAAAATATAAAGAAAACTTTTATAATCCATTTTTTGACATATATTCCACAGATATTTAATTTTAGGTTTTAATTTTTCAATCATTTCATTTTCTGTATAAATTATTTGGAAATTTGTTTGACTGGATAAATTATTAAAACTTTCTACCAAATTTTCTAAATCATAATAGATGGTATCTATTTTATTAAAGGATTTAAAAGATTCAGTATTTCTAGTGCAATAAAATCTCATGAAAAAAAGCATAGAAATTACCATAGTAGTTATAGAAAAACATGCACAAAAAACTGGCAATATAATTAAAACTAAATCTAAATTAGCATTATGTTCTATAACTTCATCCAATGTTAAAAATCTTTCATCAAATAAAAATTCAGTATCTTTTTTTGTATCATCAGGAATGGCATAATTTTTTTCATAAATCCAGAAACCAAAAGAAAAAAATAAAAATATACATAATATGTTCATAATATTTAAAGAAACTACTACTGTTTTAGATTTCTTTATAGATTCTATTACAGATAGTTTGTAAAAATAGTAAGAAAATGTTACAGAAGCCACTAAAGAACTTATGGCAAAAAAAGTTCCTACAGAATATTCTGTAACTAAACCAACTTTTCCATTGGCTACTTTAGATATATCAACAGCAAAAAGGTAAAACATTTTAGGAAAAACTAGAAAGTGTTTTCATTAAAGAATCTGTTGTTGACATTCCCGCTGTTTTAACAGCTAAATTAGAGGATGCTAAATATAAAAAAGGAATAAGTGTTGAGAAATCTGTGGAACTTGGAATAGTTTGAAAAATTTCATTACCTCCATTTAAATTTAGTTGAGCTGAATATATAATATTTGATGGCGCAAAAACTCCAGAACTATCTATTTTATAATTAAATTGATAAATATTTCCATTTCTTATAGATATAATAAACCAATTAGAATCAGATTTGAATGCTAAGGAATCTATTTTTACATTTGTTATATTTTCAGAACTATCTAAATTAGCAAAAAGAAGAAGAAAATTTTGGCTTAATGCATCAGAAATTAAAATAGTAGAACCTACATTTTCTGTAGTTGTAGAAGAAGAGTAATAAAAAGTATTACCATTTATAGTAACTGGCGTATTAATTTGATTATTTAAAAAAGTTATTTTAGATAAATCATTATTACTTATAGAAAAATTTTTCCCAATAGCATAAAAATATGCGGTATTTGTATCAGAAGAAAGACTTATAGATCCTATATTATAATTTATAGAATTGTAATTTTCTAATTGGACCGCCGCATTTCTAGTTGCATTATCTCTTAATAAATAAGCTTGTTGCTCTTGAGAAAAGCTACTAGATAAAAGATTTTGACTATCTAATAAATATTGAAATAAGTTTATAGAAAAATTACTACCATTTAAATTCATAGCGATTTGAGGATAAGAAAAATTTGAAATAGAAACTGGAGCACTTGCAGTTGGAAAATTTAAATATAAATTAGTACCATCATAGGTATAAAACATAGAATTTGTTGTACCATTTTTGGTTTCAAAAATACCTATAGTTTGACTAGAAGTTACATTTGAAAAATCAAAAGTAAAATATTGGTTACTTAAACCAGTATAAGAAACTATATATTGTAAAATTCCATTTAATTGGAAAACAAAAAAACTTAAATCTCTATTTGTTGTTATTGTAAAACTTTGCCCTCCTATAAAAATATTCATTGGAGTCAATAAAGATCCATATAAACTACTATCATTAGAAGTAATATTTCCACTAGCATCAAAAGCAAGTTCTACTGGAAAAGAAAAACCATCTAAATTTCTAGAAACAAAAGCTACATTTGCTACAGAATTTTGGTTAAAAGTTACATTTATGTTTGGAAGATTTACAAAAGAATTATTTACACTTCTATATTCTGATAATGAACAAAAAGTATTAAAACTATCTACTGCATTAGTTCCATTATCTAAGTATGATAGAAAATTACTTTGATTGCCAAATAAAAAACTTAATATTTTTTGAAAGGTAGACCAATAACTATTTACTATAGAAAGATTAAATTGAGATCCATCTATTTTTACTGAAGAAAGACTAGTACTAGTAGAATCAAAAGATAAAGAAGATAAAGAAGCCACTGTATTTGTAACTGGTAAATAAGAAACTACATTATTTGTTGTACTTTTTTGCAATGAAAGACTAGACACTAAACTTAATGGAGTTGAATTAGAACCATTATAAGTATATTGAGAATAAACTATATTTCCATTATTTGGAAAAGAAAGTAAATATAAAGTTTTATTCAGTTTAGAAATGGTAGATTGATCAATAAAGAAAACATATTGCAAAACTCCATTAACAACAATGGCGCACATATAATTTTGAATATCTTTTATTACAATAAAATTTTGATTATTTGATTGATAAGTATTACCTATAAATTGTCCATTAGTTCCATAGCCATTTAAATTCTTAAAAAATGGAATTAAAGTAGAAAAATTTGCCACTAAATCAAATGTAGATATATTTTGATAAAACATTATTTCTTTTACAGCATAAGAATTATTTAAGAAAATTTGGCAAAATGGTAATGAAATGCTTAAATTACCACTACTATCTTTATCTAAAAAATTATTACTAACAGAATTTGCAACAAACTGTAAATATTGTGCCTTTTGAGTTAAAAATATATTTATATTATTTTGAAAAATAGATTTTTGATTTGATGGCATTGCGTCCCAATCAGGATCTGTTAAATTTGCCAAATTAACGTCAGATGTTCCATTTCCAATAGGTGAAAATACTGCACCAGATCCACCATTTCCATTAATTAATACAGAAAATTGACTAGTAGAGTTAGAACTAACATCTATTGTATATTGAACACCTGAGGAAAATCCAAAAATAAAACTTCCATCAGAAGCCATATTTAAAGTGTTGTTTGATGACGTAGAAACAGAGCTACTATTAAATTGAGTTCCATTAGCATCTATAAAATTACTACTTATTGAATTGACATTTACAGAGTTTGTACTTTGAAAAAATATAACCATATGTGGAAAAATATCAGAAAAAGAACAAACTTTTTACTAAAATTCAAAAATTTTTTTAATTTTTCACTAAAGGTACTTTTTATTAATTTTTTATTGATAAGTCAAATTGTTAAATATGCATTCTTCTAAATAGAGAAAAAAGAATGTTGACTTTTGTTGTGAGGTGTGAATAGCAAAATTTTTATATAAAAATCTTTATCACTTATGTTGACTTTTTCTATAATCTTTATAGATAGATCCTAGAAATAAATAAGAAAGGAAACATTTCCATCTAGTTATAATTCTTGCGTTTTTTGAATTTTTAATCCCAAAAATTATTGAAAATATTAAATTTATTATAAATAAAGGAAAGAGAATTAAAGACATTAGAGATATAAACAAAGGTACTATCAATGGAGTTTTCCACAAATCAAAATCTTTAAATGTTACTCCTTCACGAAAAAGTTCTACATCCAAAAATAAAAACCAACAAAATAGTCCGAAAATTACAATAAAAAAGGTGAAAAAAAACATTGATACAATTTCTAAATTAGAGGCATCTTTTACTGGCTTAATAACTTATGAAAAATTTAAATCTTTAGGTTTATTTTTGTCAATAAAATTTTTTTCAATAATAGTCATATATTTAAATAAAACTAGAAAAAATTAATAGTTTATTATTTTTAAATTCTAGCTTTTATTTATTTATTGAATGATTTTTACAATGTTTTTCTATGATCTTTATAGACAGATCCAATAAATAAATAAGAAAGGAAACACTTCCATCTACTAGCTCCATTTTCTGTATCAGCATTTTTTAATCCAAGAATGAAAGCAATTATAAAATCCAAAATAAATAAAGGCAATAATATTAAAAATATCCAAGAAAAAATTAATAATATAAATCCCATTGGATCTTTATACATTTGTTTAGGACTGGCGCGTAATGTCAAATTTTTAAAAAAATCCTTATCCACAATACATAAAAAATAATCTAAAATACCAAAAATTAATAATAGAATTGGATAAATTACCATTGCAGAAACCTCTAAAACAGAAGCCAATTTCCTATTTGTTAAAACTAAACTATTTCCATAAGAAGAAGTATTGCTTGACATGTTCATATAAAACATATTAAATTTTAATAAAAATTAATAATAATAATAATAATAATAAGAAAAGTAGAAATTATCTTATTTTTCTACTTAAAATTTCTTGAACAGATTTACCCAATCTATCAGAAATAGAATATAAAGAAGATAATCCTTTAATACATGCCATTAAACAATATGCTACATTATGATCAGCTGTAGAATTACCAACAATCTTACAGACAACGTCTTTTACTCCAGCAACTTTAAGCATCTTTCTAGCTATTCCACCAGCCACAAGTCCTCTTCCTGCTTTTGCCTGCAATAAGATTATTTTTACGCCACAAAAACTTCTTGTAATATTATACGAAGGAGTTCTTCCATCCAGTAAAGCAATTTTTAACATTTTTTTTCTAGCTTTTTTTTCAGCTTTTTTTACTGCATCATGAACATCTCCAGACTTAGCGGTGCCAACTCCGATCATACCATTTCCACCAACAGCTAAAAGTATTGAAAATGCAGGTTTTCTTCCTCCAGCACGAGTTTTAGAGACTCTTCTTAAGCTTAAAATAAGACTTTCATATTCATCGTTATTTTCACCATTTCTATTAGAAAAATTTCTCTTTCCTCCTCTATCAAATCTATTACCCTCAAACCTGTTACTTCTTTGACCAGAAACTTCCGGCAATTTTTGGCCCTGTGCTTCATCAACAACAGCTGCTGATACTTCCTCTTGTTCAATCATAAATTAAAACTCCAAATATTCACGTGCACCGTCAGCCAAAGCTTTTACTCTTCCATGATATTTAAAAGGTCCTCTATCGAAAACAACTTTTTTTATACCCTTAGCTTGTGCTCTTTCACCAATAGTTTTTCCAACTACAATAGCCCCGTTCACGTTATAACCCTTTTCACTAAAACCCTTTTCTATGCTAGAAGCTGAAATTAAAGTTTTTCCACAACTATCATCAATAATTTGGCAATAAATATGTTTATCACTTCTGAAAACGTTTAAACGCATTCTTCCTTTATTGTGAGCTCCCTTTAATTTAAATCTTACTCTTTTTGCTCTAAATATTCTTTCCATTTTCTTCTCCTTATTTTTTATTTACCGCCTTTTTGGCATAAATTTTACCGTCAATCAAAATACCCTTTCCACTATAAACATTATATTTTCTTAAATTTCTACTTAACTGAGAAGCAAAATGCCCCAAGGCCTCGTTATCAGAAGAAATTAATGTAAAAGCAGAAGCCCCATTCATTTTTACAGTTATATTTTTTGGAACTTGAACTTCAACATCGTGACTGTAACCTAATTTGAACTTCAAAGTAGTTCCTTCTACAAAATATTTATATCCAACTCCAACAATTTTTAGACCAATTTCGAAAGGTTTTGTTAATCCCAAAACTGCATTTCTTATTAAACGAACTAAAGTACCTCTTTTAGCTTTATAAAAACTAGCTTTTTCCTTACTTTTTTCATCTTGATCTTTTACAGCAAACTTTCCACCCTCAACAGAATAAGACATTCCTTCAGGTAAATGGATTTTCAATTCTTCTTTTCCATTACTTAATAATAAAAAACGTCTCTCTTTAGATATAAATCCTTCCATTTTAGTTTCTAAAACTTCACTTACAGTAAAGTTTTTTAAGTCAACAATAACAGAACCAACTCTACCAGCACTACCAGTTTTAACCATTAGAAAAACTCCCCTAAAAGTTCACCACCAACTTTTAATTCTTTTGCTTTTTTTGTGGTCAAAATACCCAAATTTGTAGATAAAATCTGAATTCCAAAAATATCTTTAGAATTTCTAATATCTTGATATCTTAAATATCTCCTACAACCAGGTTTAGAAATTAATTTCATAGAATTTAACGCTGGAACTCTATTTTTTCCATAACGTAAATCTACATTTATTTCTAAACTATTATCATTCTGAAAATCCAAAATATATCCTTGATTTTTTAGTTCAGCTAAAACACTACGAACCAATTTTGAATTTAAAATTTTAACAGAAGACTTTCTGCCCATATAACCATTTTTTATTCTTATTAAAGAATCACCTAAACGAAAATTACTCATAAATCACCAGCTAGCTTTTTTAATTCCAGGTAACAAACCAGCAAATGCTAACTCACGCAACGCATGTCTGCACAAACCTACAAATCTATAATACCCACGAGGACGATGTGTTTTTGAACATCTATTTCTTGCTCTTATGTAAGAACCAGATCTTGGCAAAAGACTCAATTGAGTTTTAGCCTCCATTCTTTCCTTTACAGGTTTATTTATATCCCTTATAATATTCCTCAAATTTTGCCTAATATCACTGTATTTAGCTATTTGGGAACGAACTTTTTTCTCTCTTTCTATATCACCTTTTGATGCCATATACTACCTATCAGAAAAAGGAAATCCGAATTCTTGTAAAAGAAAACAAAGTTCCTCACTATTTTTACAATTAGATATAATTGTAATATTTAAACCCTCGCTACGAATACTATCATCGCTTACTTCCGCAAATATTTTTTTATCTGGAATTCCAAAAGAAATAGACAAATTACTTTTTTGTTTATTTACGCTTTTAGAATTAATTCCACTGAAGGAACGCCAGTTTAAAAATGCTATATTTACTAACCTATCTAAGAAATGATACATGTTATTACCTCTAATAGTAACTTTTGCTCCAACATCGCTTCCCTGTCTAACGCTAAATTGAGCAACGCTAATACGTGCTTTTGTTAAAACAGCTTTTTGGCCAGCAATTAAAGTTAAATCAGTTAAGTTTCTTTGTAAATCTCTTCCCCCAAGACCCATACTTAAAACTACTTTCTCCAAACGAGGTACTTCTAGTTGGTTTTTATAACCAAACTTTTCCATGCATTTTTTGATTATTTCTTCTCTATATAAAGTCTTTAAACGAGAAACTAATTTCACTCTTTTTCTAACATTTGCTTGAATTTTTGCAGGTTTAGCCATTATTTTTCCTCTCTTTTGATCTTATCAGATCTACATTTTTTACCGTCTAAATAAAACATTACTTTTGAAACAGGAAGCCAACCTTCCTTTTTCTGTAACCCGCCTTCTTCAGTTTCAGATTTTTTAGAAAAATGGGTTAATAAATTTATTCCTTGAACCAAAATTTTTCCATTTTTTCTATTAAAATCCATAATCTTTCCGGTTTTGCCTTTTTCATCTCCGGATAAAATTACTACTTCATCTCCGGTTTTCAAGGAATGTTTAGTAAAAACATCTTTACTTTTAATTTTTCTACGCCTAAACATATGAAATCTCCATTCCTATATTAACATATTTCTGAAAGAAGAAAAAATTCTGTGCAATATAAACAAAATTTTTTACACTTTTTATAAAAAAAGATAGAAATGCCCAGTTATCTGAAAGGCACATTTCTTTTATATACATTAATAAACCTCCTTTGAAATAGAACCAATCTTTTTTAAATTGTCGCCTTTGCCTTCAAAAGATTCTCTAGCTACTTGACCGAAAATACGAGTTCCAATTAATTGAGGATTTTTTTCTTGTTTTGTTATTAGCACTATAGCATTTTCACCAGCTTTAGCTATACAACCGTCCTTTCTTTTTATTGCTGCTTTTGTTCTTACAACTATTCCTTTATGAACTTCTCCGGATTTTACTTTTCCATCGGGCAAAGCTTTTTTAATAGCTACAATAACTACATCACCAACACCGCAAGAATCTCTTCCAGAACCACCAGGAATACCGAATATTTCGGCTTCTAATGCCCCTGAGTTGTCAGCCACAATTACTCTACAACCTTTAGGTAACATTTTGAACCTCCACAATTCTCCATCTTTTCATTTTAGAAACTGGAGCACATTGTTTAATTTTCACCATAGTGCCAATTTCGATCATCTCTTTTACAGGATAATCTACAATATATTTTTTCCTACTAGACAAAACTTTTGAATAGAGAGGATGTGTGAAAGTTCTTGTTACCAAAACGGTAAAAGTTCCTTCATTAAATTTTTTATTACTTACAACTTTAGCTTCAATACTTTTCATTATTTTACTCCTGATTTTATCTTAGCGATTTCTTTTTTCAATACACGAATCTCATCGTGTAAAACCTTATTTTCTTTCTGAAAACATAGCTGAATTTTTTTAATTAGCAACTCCTTTTTTTTTTCGAAAAGACTCATATTTTCCCTCTTAAGGAAAATCTTTTTTTTTCATCTACTTTTAAACCTAATAGTAAATTAAAAATCCAATTTTCCATGGCAAAAAATTTTAACATAAAAAGATCATAGTTGTTAAAAAAATTTTATTTTGTTTATTAATTTTATATGGTGACTGATCTATATAATTTTGTCATGGTTCAATGTGGCTTAATTGGTTTAATTGATCAATGCATGAAATTAAACTTTTTTAAATTTCATTTTATTTTAAAAAAATCATGAACAAAAAATCCATATTGAAAAAATAAATTTTTTTATTAAAATTTAAATATTCTTGCTTGTTTTACTTTATGTCTTGCATTTTTTTTAGAATAAAATCAATAATAGAACTATCGTAATAATCTAACCGATTATCTTGAAATAAATGCACGGATTCACATTCCATAAATATAGAATTAATTTTTTTTATCTTTTCTACTACTGCATCAATATCTTCTTCTTTAATATCTTTACTTTCTTTTTCCACAAGCATTCCTTGTTTATAAAATTGTCTTTTTATAGCATGACTAATTCCTTTTAAATCAAATATCTGTTTTGATAATTTACCTAAAATATTATAACATTTCATTTTATCAAGATTTGATTTATTCTTTTCAGTTTCTAATTCTTTGATATATTCTGACTTTTTTAATAAATCTTCTTCTACTTCTTTTAATCTTTTTATTTCTTTTTCTAGTAAAATATTATTATCATATAATTCATTCTTTTTTAAATATAATTCACAATTTTCTACATTTTCATCAGATAATTTTATTTTAACTTTTAATAATTCTTCTTGAAGTTTTAAAATTTTTTCTTTATTTTCTTCTGGTAGCGATTTTTGTTGTTCAAGTTCATTGATTCTTTTTTGTAAATCATTATTTTCTGTTTTTTTTAATTCAATTTGATTATTATAGTCACCTAAAGAAATCATTCCAGAAATACTTTGTGACTTTTTTAATTTATATATTAAGACTGGAAAACCAATAGCACATGAAGAAAATAGTATACCATTTGCAGCATAAGAAGTAGTCAATTTATTATCGTTATCTTTCGAAGTATAATTAATAAACATCATATTATTATTGTAGTTAAATAAAAATTTATAGTCATCAAATATGTCAAATTTTTATAATATTTATTATAAAAAGTTATAATTATAAAATATGTTAAACGAAGAGAATATTGATTTAAAAATAGGAAATATTCAAAGATTTTTTCTAAATATTTTTAAGAAATATTGGTTGAAAATATCTATCATTATCTTACTTACAATTGTTGTAAGATTTTGTTTAGTTTTCGGAGTGGGATTGATTCTATCTCAAATATTAGAAAAAATCGCTTTTAATAATTTTTCTTTAAAAAATGGAGTAGGTTTTTGGTTTATAATTATGACCTCTATGGAAAGTGTCGCATTTTTTTTGAGTTTTTTATCTGGTTATTTACAATCTAAAATTTTTCCAGAAATTTTAAAAAATGTAAATAATGATTTATTCCAAAAAGTTCAAAATATAAATTTAGAAGATTTTTTTTCCAGAGGAGATGGGGCTTTAGTAAACAATATAAATGGAATAACAGAGCCATTAAATGCATTTTTACAAAACTTTATAAATAATTCATGTCCTAGATTTGTTATTCTTGTTACATGTTTAATAGATTTTGCTTCTACTAATATATATTTATTTCTACTTTGTTTTTTTTATATTTACCTATATTTATTTATATTTTTAAAATTATTTCCAAATGTAGAAAATTCTTTAAAAGAAAATTATAAGCAAAATAATAAAAGAGCAAATTTTCTTGCTGATAGTTTAAAAAATACTTTATTGAAAAAAATATTTTTACTAGAAGACTATGAAAATGATAAAATAAAAAGTACACAAGAAGAAGTCACTGATTATGAAAAAATCGCTTTTGTTAAAATGAATTTCTATCAGAGTTCATTAGACATTTTGAGTATAATATATTTTTCTATATTTTTTTTAATAAATTATCTTTTATTATTAAATGGAAAGCTTAACAGTGGAACTTTGGTTCAAGTAAATATGTGTAATTTTTCTTTATATTATGCTATTTGGGCAGAAATTAAAGCTTTTTCTAATGTAAAAAATTGGTTAAATAAAATAAATTGCTCTTTAGATTTTATAGATTCAATAAAAACTGAGAAAAAAACTGGAATAGTAATTCCGACACATGATTTTAAAGGAAACATTTTAATTAAAAATCTTAAATTTAGTTATGGAAAAAGTATAATTTTAGAAAACTTTTCACTAGAAATAAAAGCGGGACAAAAGATAGTTATTATGGGGCCTTCAGGAGTAGGAAAATCCACAATCCTAAATCTTTTAAACAAAATGCTTACACCGCAAGAGGGAAATATTTACATTGATGGTATAGATATTTCTCAAATAGAGACTGATTTTTTAAGAAGAAATGTTCACTATATTACTCAAGCAAATATGGTTTTGAACAGTACAATTAGAGAAAACATTTTACTTGGTAAATTAGAAGCTACTGAAGATGAAATCATTGTGGCAAGCAAGAAAGCCAAGCTTCATGAAATGGTAGAAAATATGCCTTTAAAGTATGATTCTCCAGTGGGCAATGGAGGATCTTTATTATCTGGAGGTCAATTGCAAAGACTTGCTATTGCTAGAACTATTTTAGGAATGCATGATAAAAGCGGTATTTTACTTTGTGATGAAGCCACTAGTGCTTTGGATATATTTACTGCCAAAGATGTTTTAGATAGTATTTTTGACATTGCTAAAGATAAAACTGTATTTTTTGTAGATCATTCTTTTTTAATTGCCCCTAAGTCTGATTTGGTTATTATTATTAATAGTTTTGATGATATTGTTGTTGGTAATCATTTTGATTTATTGAAAAATTGTCCATCTTATTGTGATGTTTTTGCTAGACATTAGCATTTTATATTGAAATGTTTTACGATTATTTATGACAATTTTTCAAAAACCAACTACAAAAATAACACAAATAGAAAATTATCAATGTGAAAATAAGTATAAAAAATATTATAAATTCTGCAAAATATATTGTGTTGGAAATATTATATTAATACCTATTTTAGTCTTTTTATCTTATAAATTTTATAAAAATTTCAAAATAAATGTTCTCAATTGTAAGAAAATCTTAATTATAAAAAAGAAGAATGTGATGATTTACGGACATATAATTAAGAGATAAAATTTGAAAAAAAATATATAAGATTTCAAAAAATATTTGACTCATTAATTAGTATTATTTTAGAAAACTGTAAAAAGCAAATTATAGAAACTATAAATGAAACAGATAAAATTGCATTATTTTAAATATAGAGATCATGATTATCTTTTGGTTGATTGCAGATTATATATGGATTCATTTAATAAAAAAGATGAATATGAAAATATAGTAGATTTACCTAAAGAGTCTGATGATAATAATTTAGAAATTTTGGAGAATCAAAATGGATATTTAGCAGATGTAATGAAAGATATTTGGCAAGGATATTTACAAAAAGAATTATTTAGTAAGTGGATAGAAAGTGATAAGATAGAACACTTAGAGGAAAAAAAAAGAATTTTATAATATAGGAGAAATATTATATAACTACACAAGAGATTTTCATATTGAAAAATGTTTTGAGCAAGGAGATATTTTATGTTCAAAAGCATTTACTCAAAAAGATAAAAATGTACAAATGATAGTATTAACAGAGAAAGAATAATTAATTAAATATCCGAAAAAATAGTTGCAATTTTTTAAAACTTTAAAATAATTTTAGAAGCACATTATATTTAGCTTTATCATTGGCACCATGATATCTTTCTTGGTTTGAACTATTCGCCTAATGAAATTTATAAAAGATGAATTTTGTTTGGCTCTTTTACCCCTTGCAAAACTCGCGAAAGCGCAATTCTAAGTAATTTTCTTCCACTGGCTATATTACTAGTTTCCAAAGCCAATCTGGAGATTTATCTTTTTCTCACTCACTCAATGAAATTGCGATTTGCCTAATTTTTTTTGGTTCATCTATCACTAGCATCATAATATCTTCCATGTTGTTTTTATCACCTAAATGGTCGTTCCATGAAATCTACGCTTTACTTGATTTTGTTTAAAATTACAAAGAGTTTTTTTAAAAATTTTTATAACAAATATTGCTCAAAACTTTGCATTAATTTTGAAAAACTTTAGAAAGATTTTTTTTGAAATTTTTAAAATTTTTATAAAAAAAATAAAAAATAAAAAATAAATGATAGAATAAATATTGATTATTGGCCTCTTTAATTAGTGGCTCAATATTTTAACATTAGTTTCTCAAATGAGTTTCTTTTGTTCTTTTGTCTAGGTAGCTCAGTCGGTAGAGCAATAGCCTGAAGAGCTATGTGTCGGTGGTTCGATTCCATCCCTGGACACCTTTTCCGAAAAACTATTTATTTTTTATCTAAAGATTTTTTTCTTTTGATTAAGAAATTCCTTTTTATAAATAAAAATTCACATATAGGTGTAAATTTTTATCAAATATTTTCTTGTTTTGATTTTTTTTTGTTAGCATTTAGTTGCTGATGGGATTTAAATGGCCAGACTAGTAGCAACCACTTTCTCACGGCTTTTCAGCAACATAGATATTATGTACTTCTTTTTTTTCTTCTCTTAGAAAATATACTGTTGTTCCGCTAGTTAATAAAATAGTTACTATACCTATAATGAAAGCATTCTTTTTTCTTCTTAATGACGTTTTTCTTATTTCTCTGTTTTTGAAACTATAAATAGTTTTTTCATTTTTTTTGTTTAATAGAATATCTGCGATTTTATCTACTTTTTTTTCTAAATATTCTTCAAGATCCTCTTCAATTATGGTGTTTTTTGCTTTTTTAAAAAGAAAATGAATTTTTTTAGATAATTGATTGGGATAATTTTTATTTTTTAGATCTTTCTCAGGAAGATCTATTTTTTCTACTATATAATTGGCATATTGATTTTCCATAGAATAAAGTGGATTAGAATCTTTTATAGAATCTTTTTTGGGATTTTTAACAATTTTTTCCATTTTTTCTAAATTTATTTCCCCTTTTAATGATTTGAGTTCATTTTCATTATTATTTTTTTCTAAATCTATTCTAGCTTTTGTTGGAAAAAGTTCATTTTTTTTTTGAAAAAAATTATTTTTATTATTATGATAACAATTTTTTGAAGAAAATTGACTATTTTGAGTCTCCTCTTTTATAATATTAGTTTCTTTTTCCTTTAATTTTAATGGAATATGTGATTTTTCATTTCCAGATAAATCCTCCTCAAAAATTTTTTTTGGTTTTTGAAAATCAATTTCCGTTTCTGGTTTTTTTAATATTGTTTCATCCTCTTGTAAAGAATAATAATTTTCTTCATCTCCAAGGGCATTATAAGCTTCTTTAGATATTTTATTTTTACTAGAAGATATAAATTTATAAAATTGCATAATCATATATATTTTTATTTAGTAAACTAAAAGTTGATTTTCTCTATTTTTCTTAAACTTTCAGTTTACAAATTTTGAGGAAAAAAAATCATTCTAAATTTTATCAATTTGTGGTGCCGTGTGAGAGAATCGGACTCTCGACCCCGTCATTACCAATGACGTGCGCTACCACTGTGCCAACACGGCTGAAAAATTCCAAACTGGCTATAATTTATTTTACAAAGATTTTCTTTTTAAATATAGAAAAAGTTTTTATGTTAAAATT
>JFJP01042372.1_pt1 | contig 14165 bp, 8 predicted proteins | sample 431651 | NCBI WGS metagenome assembly JFJP01 (sample SAMN02602958, study PRJNA72255) | Microbial mat metagenome, whole genome shotgun sequencing project. | biome: fresh water; feature: sink hole; material: water; isolation source: purple microbial (photo- and chemosynthetic) mats found in... | reverse complement strand
ACAACCTATCCCTTCAAGACATCGATTAAGGATAAATGGAAATACAATTCTACGGCAAATGTTTATTACATCGTTGGTATTTATTATTGCGCAACTCCTGCCGCAAGTACTTATGAGCAGATGGGTATTTTTGTGCCTGGAGCATATATGAATGCTACAGCTAATACGGATGGAACTTATACTTGTACCATCAACGCTGCAGCAACAGTAAACGGTTATGCAGCCTCTTCGGCACCTATCGTTATTCCGGTAAATACGGGTGGATATTCTGCCATGGCAGCTCCATCCGACTATTCATCCACTGTGGCTACCTACACAAATGCAGGTTATATATATCTGTGGGCTGGATGTCGTGGAAGAACGCATGGCGCTCCATTGGGAGTTACCGACCTGAAGGCTGCCACACGATATTACCGTTATTTGAAGGCTGAGCAAAACGCAGTACCGGGTAATACCGACCGCATATTCTCATTTGGTATGAGTGGCGGTGGTGCTCAAAGTGCCATTTTTGGGGCTTCAGGAAATAACAGTGGTTACGATAATTACCTCACGGCAATCGGTGCTGTTACGGGCTACAAAGATAATATCTGTGGAAGCATGTGCTGGTGTCCGGTTACGAGTCTGGAACAAGCCGATGCTGCACACGAATGGAACATGGGATTGACCCGTAGTTCGCTGACAACTGCCGATGCTGGTGTTAGCAAAGGACTTGCTGCAGAATTTGCTACCTACGTAAATGCTATTGGTTTTAAACATCCTACAACAGGCAATGTGCTTTCATTAACAGCAACCGACAATGGTTACTACCAAAGCGGTTCGTATTACGAGTATGTGATGAGCGTTATTAATGATGCTGTTTTGCATCACAATACCATCAACAATGCCAGCGTAGCATCCTATTCTACTACTAATAATACAGCGCTTTATTCATTTGCTTCAACCTACAAAAAAGCAACAAAAGGCATTGGTGCATTCGACAATTATGCGTCAAAGAGTACATTGGAAAATACACTTTTTGGAATTGCTGGCACTTCCGGACATTTTAATAAGTACCTGGGTGAAATTGTAAATACTTATGCATCTACCTATTATCCCTCTTTTACTACCGACCTTGCAAGTACAAATGTAGATGTTGTAGGCAATAATGTGGAGAAAAGACTTATGCTTTACTCACCTCTTTACTATCTTATCAATAATAATACTTATTATAGCGGAGGTGGAACTGGTAGCAGCGACGTGGCACCCTACTGGAGAATACGTAGCGGTATTAATCAAAGCGATACACCACTCAACACGGAAATAAACTTAGCTCTTGCCCTGAAAACCAACACAAACGTTAAGGATGTTGATTTTGCTACCGTATGGGGTCAGGCACACGTACTTGCCGAAGATTTTGGCGAATCAAATTCAACAGCCAATTTTATTGCCTGGGTTCAGAAGTGCACGGCTGCGACAACTACCAGTGTGCAAAATAGTATAAACACAGATGATGCAGTAAAAGCATACTCGGTTGGCAAAAAGATATACATTATTGGAGAACTTATGGACTACAATGCGAGCTTAATCAATATTAATGGTTCGACGGTAAGAAATTATAAGCTTACAAATAACGGACCGACAACATTGGATGAAAGTGGTCTTATTGATGGAGTATATATCCTGCGTGTATCAAAAGGGAGTAAAATATTTACTTTCAAATTGAAGCTTTAAGAATAAATTACTGAATGTAATATGATGGACAATAAAATTTTAGGAACATTTTTGCTGACCTGTTTATCCGCCGGCTTGTTCGCTCAATCAAATCAAATAGCTTATAGCCTGGATTTCAATCCGAAGAAGTACGAAAAGCAGAAATTAGAATATAATGGTGGAAAAATTGATGTTAGAGCTTACGAAAAGATGGTTTATGTTGCCAATCCAGTGGATACTGCTTATGAGGTGATGAATATTTACATCCCCGAGGCCTATTTCAACGGAAAATCAATCAACGGCTATACGACAGAAACAGCTCCGATCTTCTTTCCCAATCAGGTTGGCGGTTACATGCCGGGTAAACCTGCTTCCTCTAAGAATAATGTATTTGGCGGAATGATGCCCCCAATGGGTGGGAACAATGCAACGCCTCCCCAAGAAATGAGAGGTGATGGCAGACCCCCAATGGGAAATGGTGGCCCAATGGGCGATTTAGGTAAGCGGGAAAATACCGTTTTGGCCGCTCTTTCTAAAGGCTATGTTGTGGCATCTGCCGGTGCCAGAGGCCGCACCAACAAGGATATCAAAGGTGTATTTTATGGCAAAGCTCCTGCCGCAATTGTTGATTTAAAAGCGGCTGTTCGCTATTTGAAATACAACGATCAAGTGATGCCGGGCGATGCCAATAAAATCATTTCCAACGGAACAAGTGCCGGAGGTGCAATGTCAGCTTTGCTAGGTGCAACGGGCGATAATCCCGATTATCTGCCCTACCTGAAAGAATTGGGTGCTGCCAATACCAGTGATGCCATTTTTGCCACATCGGCCTATTGCCCGATTACCAACCTGGATCATGCAGATGCCGCTTACGAATGGCAGTTCTATGGCGTTAATTCGTATCAGAAAAGGGGGCCGATGGGTCCGCAGAGCAATGCTGCAGAGTCACAATTATCAGAAGCTCAAATTAAAGTCTCGAAAGAACTGAAAGAACTTTTTCCGGCTTACCTCAACAGTTTGCACCTGAAAGCGAGCAATGGCGAAACATACACCTTGGATGCAGATGGAAACGGAAACTTCAAAACCCTTGTTAAATCTTATGTGATTGCCTCCGCACAAAAAGCATTAAAAGAAGGAACCGATTTGTCGAAATTAGCATGGCTTAAAATCGAAAATAAAAAAGTGACTGATCTGGATTGGGAGGCTTACTTGCGCTATATGCAACGCCAAAAAACTCCACCTGCTTTTGACGCTTTGGATTTGAACAGCCCTGAAACAAGTCTGTTCGGTACATCAATTATTGACAACCAGCATTTTACCGCTTATGGAACTCAAAATAGTACCGGGAAAGTACCTGCGGCTGATGAACAAATTATTAAGTTGATGAATCCGATGAATTATATAGGAACGCCCAACACGCAAACGGCAAAGCACTGGCGAATTCGCCACGGATCGAAAGACAAAGACACGGGTTTGGCCATTTCGGTTATTCTAGCGACTTACCTTCAAAACAACGGGAACGACGTAAACCTCGAATTGCCCTGGGATCGCCCACATAGTGGTGACTATGATCTGGACGAATTATTTAAATGGGTTGACGGTATTTCCAAAAAATAATGAGAATGAATATTTTCGACGGAAATTACTTGATGGAGTGGTGTATGTTGGCCCTCAATTTTTAGCTCTGTCGAACATTGAGAAAGTGATTGCATTTTTTCGATAAATATCTGAAATAGATTCTCAAGGTCTTTTTATTTCTTGATTGAACATAGGCTCGAATATTCTTCTATCGAATATTTGAGCCTTTTTTTGTTTATAACCTCTGCTAGTAAAATGCAGTCCAAGAGACTCCGTATTTCATAAACCGCCTCAATATTATTTTTATACGCTTCAATTCCAATTTTTGACACTTCACCATCTTTCTCCTAAAACACCCGAAAATCCAGGCTAGTTTTGATCATTGTTAAATTTTAAAACACTATAAAATGAAAAAGTCAATATTTAGTTTATTCGTTGCAACAAGCCTTTTAATGGGAGCTTGCAGTACAGATGATGTTACCGAAGATACCACAACATCAACCGGTTCGACAATTACCAATGTGGCTTATGCCAGCACCTCATCGGCCCAGAAGATGGATATTTATTTGCCTGAAGGAAACGGGCCGTTTCCGGTGGTTGTAATCATTCATGGCGGCGCTTTTATGATGGGTGATAAAAGTGGTGAAGCTTCAAATGCGGCAGCTTTGGTAGCCAATGGAATTGCGGCGGTAAGCATCAACTATCGGTTAAGCAGCGAAGCTCAATACCCTGCCCAGATTCAGGATTGCAAAGCGGCTGTCCGATTTTTGCGTGCAAATGCAACCAAATACAACCTTAATCCCGATAAAATTGGTTCGTGGGGTGCATCTGCCGGAGGTAATTTGTCCTCACTTTTGGGTACAACTTCCGGAATAAGCGAACTGGAAGGTGCAAGTTTGGGTAACTCATCGTATTCCTCAAAAGTTATTGCTTCGGTCGATTGGTTTGGTCCGATCAACTTTCTGACCATGGACGCAGAAGCTACAGCATTGGGTTTTACAATCAACACGAACAGTTCCACTTCTCCCGAATCAAAACTGATGGGAGCAGCTGTTCAAACGATACCAACACAGGTGGCCAGCAACATCCCCTACACACAAAGTCTGAATTTCTACAATGCCTTGAAAACAGTGAAAGGTTCATCGGATGTCAGTTATGAATTGCTGGATGGGGCGGGTCATGGTGGTAGCCAGTTCTCTGCCTCATCAAACATGGCCAAAGTGACGGCATTCTTCAATAAATACCTGAAATAGGATTCGTAACAGGTATTTTTATGCCAATTGATTGATATGTTTGTAAAAGATTAAACCTGAATGTTCGTTAAAAATATTCAGGTTTAGCTGTGTGGTAACCTAAAATCTTTCATCAAAATGACCACTAAAAAAGGCTTGCTTCAAACTAAATATATACTTGCCGTTTCAGGAACCGGGGCTTTGTTGCTATCGTTAATGCCCTTAAGCTTTGCACTCGACTCGTTTATGATGCCTGGTTTTTATCTGCGTCTGCTCGATGTCGTATTGCTGTTTCTGTTGGTTGCAGCCATGTTTTACTCCGGCATATTTTTAAACCTGAAATGGCGTTCAGTCAGGGCCTTTAAAAAACTGGTATATCATCTTATTTTTTATTTGGTAGGAACATTAATCTGTATAGCAGTTCATTTCCCCATTTGGAAAACGACTTCGCATATTCCATTGCCTTTTTATGTCAAAGATGAAATCGTCAGAAACCTCATTGTGTTATTAATCAGTTTTTTTACAGTCAGGTTTTATGTGAAGGCAACTGAAAACCAGCAGTTGAAAGAAGATTATGCCGATTTGCACAACCAACATTTGAACAGCCAGTTGACCGCTTTGATGAACCAAATTAATCCACACTTTTTTTTCAATACGTTGAATACACTAAGCGGTTTGATTCAGGAAAATCCCGAAAAAAGTGAAGTTTTCATTGATAAGCTTTCGCAGGTTTTCAGATATATCCTGAATATGCAGGAAAACAGTCAGGTGTTGCTTGCTGATGAAATTAAATTTGCACGCGATTATGGATTTTTGCTGAATGTTCGTTTTGAAGATAAGCTGCGGATCAATTTTGGAAATGTTGATCAGGTAAACTCCAAAGTACCCTCACTTTGCAGCCAGTTGCTTATCGAAAATGTGATTAAGCACAATCGTATGAACCTCCAGTTTCCGTTAACTATTGACCTGGCCTGGGCTTAAAAAACCTGAACCGCAGAAGCGAATTATTATCCGGAAAGCCCATTCTGATTGAAAAAACCGAAGAAATGTTCTGTGTCCGGATTCCATTAATACCCATCAAACTATGAACGTAATACTGATTGAAGACGAGGGCATTGCCTTACGTAAACTTAAAAAGATTATTTTGGAAATTGCTCCTGATACAATTGTTTTGGCTGAATTGGAATCTGTTCTTGATGCTAAAAACTGGTTTCAGCAAAACAGCGGTGCTGCTATCGATCTGATATTTTCTGATATTCAGTTATCTGATGGATTGTCATTCGAAATTTTTGAATCGATGAATACCCAAATACCCATCATTTTTACAACTGCATACAACGAATATGCGCTTCGTGCCTTTAAATTGAATGGGGTGGATTATTTACTGAAACCAATTCAGAAAGAAGAACTTGAAAAAGCATTGAATAAGTTTAAACAGACCAAAACCAGTTACTCCAACGATCAGCTTTTGCAATTGCAGCAACTAATTCAACAGTTTAGGCAACCGGTTAAAGTCAATCCAACGTTTATTTCGTATATCAAAGATCAGATGATTCCGTTTCATGCCGAATCGGTGGCTTATTTCTATACCAGCAATCAGGTAGTTTATGCGGTTACCGAACAGCGTGAATTTGTGCTGAATGAAAAACTGGAAGAAGTAGAAAAACGATTGCCATATGAACTGTTTTTTCGTGCCAACCGTCAGTTTATCATCCAGAAAAAGTTTGTGGCCAAGGCCGAACTTTATTTCAACAACCGTTTGATTGTTCATTTGGCAATAAAAACTCCTGAAAAAATAGTGATCAGCCGCGAGAAGGCTACCGCGTTTAAAGAATGGCTGATTGGATAAATACTGTCCTGTATTGTTTTGTGCCGATTGTCGATTAAATTAAATGGTTTGGTATATTTGTAAAAAAGAATGAGTAAATGCAATTGGACTCAACTGATCGTCAGGAAATCATTGTCAGGCAATTGAAAGAGGGTTCGAAAGAAGCTTTTCGATTGTTATTTGAAACTTATGGTCCAAAAATTCATGCCTTTGCAAAATCCTATCTGAAAAATGATGCTGATGCTGAAGAACTGCTTCAGGATGTATTTCTAAAACTCTGGGAAATACGCGTCAGCCTCGACAGTTCTAAAAGCATCAAGGCTTTTCTGTTTAAAATCTGTGTGAATCTGATTTATGATTTAATCAGGCGCAAAAATATTGAACAGACCTATCGTGAATATTCAAGTCAAAATCTTCCTTCTTTTGATGATAATACTTGGCATGAAGTGATTTACAACGACATGCTCAGCAATCTGGAAACGCTTGTAGCTGCAATGCCAGAACAACGCCAGCGCGTTTTCAGGTTGAGCAAAGAAGAAGGTTTGTCGAACGACGAAATTGCTGCACAACTCAATCTTTCCAAACGAACAGTCGAAAATCAGCTTTACCGCGCCATTTCCTTTCTGAAAGAAAAATTAGGAACAGGTTCTCTGCCTGCTTTGCTTTTCTTTTTTCTGCACTGCAAATAAATTTCCAAATAAATATTCTTTCGGAATGAGTATCCTGAAAGAGCTATTCGTATTACTCCTAAAACAACCCAAAAATGCATCGACCCATACGCGATATAATTGAAAAGGGAAAATCGGATACTTCCAGCCACAAACAACAGCAGGAATTTTTATCCCTTTTTCATCGACCTGAAATGGAGTTTGAATTTAAGAAACATTTACTTGACGATTTAAATGAAATAGAGCCTTCATCAAAAGATAAATTGTTCTTTGAAGAGCTGTTTGAAAAATTCTGGAGAAAACGAAAGATTGAACCGACAACGCAGGTACAAAAAAAGCACTTTTTAATTCGATTTACACAGTGGGCAGCTATTTTGGTGGTTGGTTTAATGCTGGGGTATTATTTTAATTCCCTTCAAAAGATTTCATCTCCGGTTTATTACACTTCAGTTGCTCCAAAAGGTTCTGTTTCCGAAATGATTTTGCCCGATGGGTCTCATATTTTTCTGAATTCAGGATCAGAAATAAAATACAGCGTTGATGGTACTGATGGAATGCGCGAGATTTTTTTGAATGGCGAGGCTTGGTTTCAGGTGGCAAAAATGGAACGAAAGCCATTTTTGGTTCATACTTCGTTTTACGACGTTCAGGTAACCGGAACATCGTTTAATGTTAAGGCTTATCCGGAAGATAAAGAAGTGATAACCACTCTTGAAGAAGGAGCCGTAATCGTTAAATCTTCAGGAAATATAAAACTTGCCGAAGAAGCACAGCTAAAACCCAGTGAGCAGTTGGTTTATAACAAAGAATCAAAAAAAATCAGTATTGCTGAAGTGAATACCAAATGGTACACCTCATGGAAAGATAATAAACTCGTTTTTGTCAATATGAGTTTGAAGGATTTAAAAACCTTACTGGAACGGAAATATGGTGTTAATATTGAATTTAGCGACCAGAGTATTCTCAACTATCATTACGACGGAACTTTGAAAAATGAAACAATACTGGAAGTTCTGGAAATACTTGAAAATACTTTACCAATTCAATATCAGATTGTAGGACAGAAAATAGTAATTCAGAAAAAATAATAAGGAGGAATTTATGGAATAAACCTAACTAAAACAAAAAAGCCGGAGATGCTGTCACATCCAACCGGCTCAATGCAATTAATAAAACGGTGCTGTCACACCAAAATAATTATTAATCAAACACGTACAAATTTATGAAAAAAAAACAATTTGCAGCCTCCCTGCATAAAAGGAGGGGGCGTAATCTATTATTAAAGATGAAGCTAACATTTATTGTTCTGATGGCATGCCTGATGCAGGTTTCGGCCACAGTTTACTCACAGTCAACCAGGTTCTCGTTCAATATTCAGAACAAACAAGTAGTTGATGTGCTGAAAGAAATTGAAGACAAAAGTGAATTCCGGTTCTTTTTTCAGCGCGAGCAGGTTGATGTTACCCGTAAAATTGATTTGAAAGTTAACGAAAGAAGTGTGGAAGCTATTCTTGATCAGTTGTTTAAAGATCAGGGTGTCTCGTATAAAGTAATGCAGGATAATCTAATCATTATTACTCCTGAAAACAGTAGTTCTGGTATGTCCGGTTTCATTCAGCAGCAAAAATCGGTGAAAGGGAAAGCAACTGATGCTTCCGGAAGTCCGATTCCGGGTGTCTCGGTAGTTGTTAAGGGAACCACAATAGGAACAATAACCGATGCCGATGGCGCTTTTAATTTGAGCAGTGTTCCTAACAATGCCGTTCTTCAATTCACTTTTGTGGGTATGAAAGCCAAAGAAGTGACTGTTGGAAACCAGTCTGTTATTAATGTTTCAATGGATGAAGAAAGTTATGGCATTGACGAAGTGGTTGCTATTGGGTATGGCACACAAAAGAAATCGAATCTGACCAGCTCAATTGCAAAAATTGATAATGAGAGTATCAAAGAGCGTCCAATTGTAAGCATGGGCGAAGCTTTTGCAGGTCAGCTTTCAGGAGTGAGAGCACAAAATACAACAGGTATTCCAGGTGCCGAACTGAATATCAAAATCCGTGGAATTAACACTATTAATGGAAATAGTAATCCTCTGTACGTTATTGATGGAATTCCCCGAGATAATATGTCAGACATTAACCCTTCAGATGTATCTTCCATTCAGGTTTTAAAAGATGCATCGGCAACATCCATTTACGGATCGAGAGGAGCTAATGGGGTTATTTTGATTGAAACCAAACAGGGTGCAGGAAATACAGCCATTACGGTTGATGCTTATTATGGGCTTCAGGATCCGGTTAAAATGATGGATGTTTTTGATGGCCCTGAATGGTTAGCTTATACCGTATATGCCCGAAATGAAACTTACCTTCGCCAGGGAGGATCAATGAAAGATCCAATGAGTAAAAGACCTGCTAATCTTCAGGTGCCGACGAGCTGGACAGATGGTTCATTACCTTATGTTGATTGGCTTAATGAAATTAAACAGACTGCCCCCATTCAAAACTACCAGATTTCTGCTTCATCCAAATCCGACAAAGGAAGCATCTATGTTTCTGGAGGATTTATGAATCAGGAAGGTATTATTAAGGAAACGTTCTATAATCGATTAAACTTTAGGGTAAATGCTATATTAAATGTTGGGGATAAGTTAAAACTTGGCTTAAATGTAGCCCCATCATTATCAATGCAGGCTGATCAAAATACCCAGGGTAAAGAGACAGTTATTCATCATGCTTTGGCTCAAATCCCTCTTGTTCAGCTCAATCAGGCAACTCAGGAACTTGGATTTCCAGATAACCAGACTTTCACATTGATTTATACGAACCCGATTGAAAGACTCAGGCAAATGACGGATGATACGGAAAAACGTATTATAAATTCTTCAATCTGGGCCGAATATACAATTCTTCCACAACTGGTATTTAAGTCTCAATACAGTAATGATTACCGGTCAGAAATTTACGAGTATTTTATGCCACCTCTTGATAGAGGTAGCATTCCAAATGGAAACACTAATGTTCAACGTTGGACTGATTGGACTTTCCAGAATACCTTATCTTACGATTTTACGGTTTCTAAAAACCATGCTGTAAATATTTTGCTGGGACAAAGTGCCGACAAGCATGGCTATTACCAAATTGCAGCTACTGCAACAGGTTTTCCAAACTCGTTGGTGAGAACTTTAAATGTGGCTACAACACCAACACAAGCCTACTCCAACAAATTCGGAAATACTTCGGCTTCATTCTTTGGGCGTGCAAGTTATAATTTTAAAGATAAATATTTATTCAATGCCAGTGTTCGACGTGACGGTTCTTCGCGGTTTGGGGCAAATAATAAATGGGGGATTTTCCCTTCAGTATCAGCAGGGTGGAAGTTAAGCGAAGAAGCATTTATGGAAAGTTTTGACTGGCTTTCGTTACTCAAGGTACGTGCATCATGGGGAAAAGCCGGTAACGATCGAATTGGCAACTACGACTATATGGCGCTTCTCAGAGTTGATAATACTTCATGGAATAACGCTATACAGGCAGGTCTGGCACCCAATAATCTTGGCAATGATAATCTGAAATGGGAGACTACCAATACAACCGACCTTGGCTTGGATCTTTCGCTATTAAAAAACAGAATTCAATTTAATTTTGACTATTACTTAAATAAAACTACAGATTTGCTTTTTAATGTACCGGTTCCAAATAGTACCGGATTTAGTAGTTTCCGCACCAACTTAGGTGAAATTCAGAATAAAGGATGGGAAGTTGATATCAATACACGCAATGTGGTCGGAAAATTCAACTGGAGTTCTTCTCTGAATCTTTCAGTCAATAAAAATAAGGTGATTGATATGGGGAGTACGAAGCAATTTGTTTCAGGCAACTGGGACGGTCAATTTATTACCAAAGTTGGTGCTCCAGTTACCCAGTTTTACGTTTATCGTACTGATGGAATTCTGTTGCCAAGCGATTTTGATGCCAGTAAAAAAGCGCTTGTTCCAATTATGACCGGGCAAGTAGCAGGTAATGCTAAATATGTTGATCAATTGACAGTTGATAGCGATGGTGACGGTGTATTGGATAAGGCAGATGGTATAATCAATTCATCTGATTTAGCTCCTTATGGCAGCAATCTTCCCGATTTAATGTATGGTTTTACCAACCGTTTCGAATACAAAGGCTTCGAACTGAGTGTTCTTTTGCAGGGACAGTTTGGTGGTGATATTATGTGGCTTGGCCAACGTCAGCTCGATAGTGGAGGTCCAGGACTTAAACAACTCGATCGGTGGATACATAGCTGGAAACCTGATTATGAAGCTATTTATGGTGCCGGGGAAAATCCTATTCCTTCAATTCCGGGAGTTGATATGTCGTGGGATGGAAAAACGCATTATGCTATTGCTGGTAAAAATGACAATAACAGCGATTTGCGAATTTATGATGCCAGTTTCTTTAAAATCAAGAATATCTCGTTAAGCTACAATTTTCCAAAACATATTCTTGGCAATACGCTGGTTAAAGCTGCTAAGGCTTATATCTCTGTGGATAACCTGGCAACTTTTGATAATTATCCTGGTGTTACTACCGAATCTAACAGCTATGGTAATGAAACAACTCAGGCAGGAGTGGATTATACCACTTATCCGCTATCGAAAAGATATACGTTTGGTGTAAGCATAACCTTCTAAAATTTAAAGCAATATGAAATTAATATATAAAGCATTTCTGCTATTTGCAGTAATTTTCTTGACCGGTTGTGAAGATTTTTTAACGGTCATTCCAGATTCGTCTTACAGTGAGGCTGGTGGTTACAAAACGCAATCAGACTTTGAACAGGCCATTGCTGGAGTATATGCCGCACAACAATCAATGTATCAGTCAAACGTCAACGGAACATTGTACATGTTAATGTTAAGATCTGATGAAACCAATGTTATTATACCTCAAGCTGCAGCAGGATATTTAGGAGGAATTGAACGTTTTATTGATGATGCCAATAACGGCACTCACGCTGGAAACTACTCTTCCTATTACAGAATTATTAACCGGTGTAATATTATTCTTGACAAAATTGATGCAGTTACATTTACCGATGAAGCTACTAAAAAGTATATTAAAGGTGAGGCTTTAGCTTTTAGGGCATACAGTTATTGGATGCTTGGCTGGGAGTTTGGAGGAGTTCCTTTGATTAAAAAAGTAACATCAGTTGATGAAACTAAAACAATTGCACGTTCTACTCAAATGGAGACTTTTGCATTTGCCGCCGAAGATTTTAATGCAGCAATTACTCTTTTGCCTTCTGTAAAATGGACTGGAAAAAATGCAGGTCGGATCACCAAATACGCTGCTATGGGTATTCAGGCCCGTATGTATATGTTCCAGAAAGATTATGCCAAAGCTAAACCACTGCTGGAAAGCATTACTGGTTCTGGTTTATTTAGCATGGAAGCCGATTATAAAAACTGTTTTAGTGAAAGCAAAGAGAATGGCGTTGAACGCTTGTGGGAAATTCAGTTCATGGGAGGTCAGCTGGGTGAAGGTCATCAGTTTACAACCGGCATGCTTTGTCAGGATTATGTGGGTGTTTTACAGCCATTTACTGGTTACAGTTCTGCCCCTATGGTTTTGGCTGATATGGCTTCAGCCTACGAAACCGGCGATTTAAGAAAGGATATTTCAATTGTTACAAATATTAAGTGGAATGGGGTAGTTGATACCAAAAACTATTTTATCCGCAAGTTTCATTATGCCGATGTCAATGTTCCAAAAGTGGCCAATGACTGGGGGGTGAATTTACCTGTTTTACGTTTTACTGATGTAAAACTGATGTATGCCGAAGTATTGAACGAAACAGCTTATTCCGCCACTGGCGAAGCTATGACTATTCTTAATGCGGTAAGAACCCGGGCTGGTTTGGCCGCTCTGACTGCGACTCAGGTACCTGATCAGACAGCATTCCGGAAAGCAATTATTCAGGAACGTCGTGTGGAGTTTGCTTTTGAAGGTTTGCGTTGGATGGATATGATTCGCTGGGGAATTGCGATGGATGTAATGAATAAAAAACTTGCAGATCCTATTCAGGATGGAGGCAACTTCAGGATGAAAGCGCACCAGGTTCTTTTCCCAATGCCGTTTGATGAATTGAATCGTTATCAGGATGATAAAGTACTCTGGCAAAATCCAGGTTTTTAAAATACGATTTTTTTGAATAGATTTATATTTGAGTAGATTAGAGTTAGAATAGGGGAGGTTTTCTTCCCTATTCTTTTAAGGAATCTTTTACAAAATGAAGACGATATTTTTGTTTTCAAATGATAAGGTTAACAAATAAGCAAGGCTAAAAATGAATACCAGAATTTCGAATTATATAATCATGATAATCTTTCTATTGATGCTTCCTGTAATTTTGGCAGCACAGCAAAAGAGCAATCCCAAAACTTCTTTGGAAGCTGGTTTTCAGTCTCCGCCGGAATCAGCCAAAGTGTGGACGTGGTGGCATTGGATGAATGGAAATGTTTCCAAAGAAGGAATCACGTCCGATTTGGAAGCGATGAAACGTGTGGGAATCGGTGGACTTTACAACTTTCATGTTGGTCATCAGTTGCCCATTCCCGGAACGGTTGATTTTATGAGTCCGCAATGGTGGGAGCTGAGCAAATTTGCGGTAAAGGAAGCCAATCGCGTGGGATTGGAATTTGGTTTTCAGAATTGTCCCGGCTGGTCGGCTAGCGGCGGTCCTGATGTAAAAGTCGAGCAGTCAATGCAAAAACTGGTCTGGTCTGAAATCCGCATTTCTGGACCTTATAAATACAATCAGGTGTTACCCCAACCTAAAATTGACGCCCTTTACAAATATTACAAAGACATTACAGTGCTGGCCTTTCAGGAAAGTAAAGATTCGGTAATTGACAATAAATCAATTCTGGATATTTCGAAAAATATGAATAACAGTGGTCAACTTGTCTGGGAGGTGCCTGCAGGAAACTGGACGATTATGCGTTTCGGCCACACCACCACCGGAAAGAAAAACGCGCCTGCACCAATCGGTGGAGAAGGTCTGGAGTGTGATAAAATGAGTAAAGAAGCGGTAAAGGCATTTTTTGAAAGCTATCCTGCAAAATACCTGGCCAATGCCAGCGAATTTAAGAATGGTATCCGGCATATTGAAATCGACAGT
>JFJP01002854.1_pt1 | contig 14165 bp, 12 predicted proteins | sample 431651 | NCBI WGS metagenome assembly JFJP01 (sample SAMN02602958, study PRJNA72255) | Microbial mat metagenome, whole genome shotgun sequencing project. | biome: fresh water; feature: sink hole; material: water; isolation source: purple microbial (photo- and chemosynthetic) mats found in... | reverse complement strand
CCGGCGTTAGCTGCACAAAGATGACGCTGACCAGCGACATTCCCTACGAAGCCATCATTGAGGCAGCGACGCAGAGCGACTGCGACCTGATTTTCATGTCGTCGCACGGCCGACGCGGGTTCAGCGCCCTGCTGCTGGGCAGTGAAACCAACAAGGTGCTTGCGCACACCAAGATCCCGGTGTTGGTCTATCGCTGAGTCAGCACACGGCTGAGAGGTGCATCAACTGGCGATCCGCAGGACTAACACCGTGGAAGCTAATGTTTACGCCAATCTTCAGATAGCCAGGTTCGAGGCCGTTTATCCATGCGGCCTCCAGCCGGCCTTCTTCAGGTTCGACGAAGAAGATGCGGTTCCTCAAATAGCGACGTGATTTCAACCCGGTAGATATCCGGATTGTCCGGCACCACATAGAGGACCGGTGTCATCAGCTCTTCAAAAATACCGCGCAAGCTGCGGGCGCCGGTTTTGTATTCGATGGCGATCTCCGAAATCTGCTCGAACACTTTCGGGCCAATACTCAGCTCGACACCTTCCGCCCTGAAAATCTCGACGTATTGCTTGTAGATCGAGTTCTTCGGCACGCTCATGATCTTGACCAGCATGTCCCTGCTCAGATTCTGGAAGTTGGCGATGATCGGCAAGCGGCCAGTAAATTCCGGAATCAGGCCGAATTCAAACAGATCCGTTGGCTTCACGCGCTTGTTGAGGCGGTCAAGAATATTCTGGTTGTCGTCACCCGAGGTCGATATGAAACCGAAGCCGTGGGTCTTGGACATGATGTTCTCCAGCCCGACAAACGCCCCGCCGCAGATGAACAGGATATTGCTGGTATCAATGTACTGATTCTCCCTCAGCTTGACCGGCGAACCTTCCATGATCTTGAGCAGGGCGTGTTGCACGCTCTCGCCGGAAGTCACCCGGGCCTCGGTCTTGCTCGCTTTCAGCTTGTCGATTTCGTCGATGAAGACGATGCCGAGCTGGGCTTTTTCAATATTTCCGTCCGCCTTTTCAAGCAGCCGTTGCAAGGTTGCCTCGATCTCCTCGTTGACGTACTTGGTCTGCGCCAGCGACGTCGCATCCGCCGTAACGAACGGAACCGCCAGCATTCTTGACAATGTTTCGCAGAGCAGGGTTTTCCCGGTACCCGACGAACCGATCAGCAGGACATTGCTCTTGGCAATGGACCCGTCGTTCTGCAAAAACGTGGATATCTTCCGGTAGTGAGAATAGACCGCCACGGCCAGAACCTTCTTGGCTTCGTCCTGCCCAATCACGTACTGGTCAAGGTACTTCACAATCGAACTGGGTGTGGTTTCTTTGGCAAGCAAGGTGTTCCCCTCAATTGAAAACTGTATTTCCAACACAGCTGCTATGGTATTCCGATTCAGGCCGCCAAGGCATGTGCACCCTGCATCGAGTATGCGTTATGCTTGGATCTTTACAAACTCCTGACCGAAGGCTGAACAATGTTCGAATGGTGGCACTGGATTGTCCTTGGACTTTGCCTCGCGATGACAGAACTGGCGGTTCCGGCATTTTTCATCATCTGGTTCGGAATCGGCGCCATTGGCGTCGGCATCGCCCTGCTGGCCGCTCCCGACCTGGCTGTTGCCACGCAAATTCTGATCTGGGCGGCGCTTTCCAGCGTCCTTGTTGGCGTCTGGTTCCGCTATCTCAAACCACGCACGGTCACGGCTGTGGGCACCTCGGCGGCTTCCGTGGCCGGTGAAATCGGCGTTCTCGTGGCAGACATTTCACCTGACACACGCGGCCAGGTACGTTTTCAGAAACCGATTCTCGGCTCCGATGTCTGGGAGTGTTATTCCGACTCGAAAATCAAGGCCGGTGAGCGCGTGCGCATTATCGTCGTCGAAGGCAATTACATCAAAGTGGAGATAGCAAAATGATCGGAATGACCATCACTTCAGCCGTATTCCTGCTCTTCATCATCGTTACAGTCGCCAAGGGCGTACGCATCATTCCGCAGGGCGAAGAGTGGATTGTCCAGCGCCTCGGAAAATACCGCATCACCCTGATGCCCGGCCTGCGTTTCATCATTCCTTACTTCGACACGGTCTCGTACAAGGTGACAACCAAGGACATCATCCTCGACGTTCAGGAGCAGGAAGTCATCACCCGCGACAACGCAGTCATCGTGGTCAATGCCATCGCCTTCATCAAGGTTACCGACCCGGTCAAGGCGGTTTATGGCGTGGAAGATTACTCCGAAGCCATTCGCAACATGATCATGACCACGCTACGTTCGATTGTCGGCGAAATGGAGCTTGACCAGGCGCTCTCGCAGCGCGACATGATAAAGGCACGCCTTAAAGCCGGCGTCGCCGATGAGGCGCTGGACTGGGGCCTGACCGTCAAGTCAGTTGAAATACAGGACATCAAACCTTCGGAATCAATGCAGCGCGCAATGGAACTGCAGGCGGCGGCCGAACGGGAACGGAAAGCCATGGTTACCCGTGCCGAAGGCGAAAAGCAGTCGATGATCCTGACCGCGGAGGCCCGGCTGGAATCGGCCAAGCGCGATGCAGAAGCGCAAATCATGCTGGCCGATGCGTCATCGCAGGCAATCACGAAAGTTACCGGATCGTTTGGCGAGAACGAGTTGCCGATGCTTTATCTGCTGGGCGAGAAATACATCACCAGCATGACCAAGCTCGCCGAATCGCCAAACGCCAAGATGATTCTGCTCCCGGCCGACCTGCAAAGCACGCTGCGCGGGCTTTTCCAGAAACTGCCCAAGCCGTAGCAGGAAGTCATGCTGAAACTCGTGGAAAGGCCGTCATTCCGGGTCAAGCCCGGAATGACGAATTTGTTAAAGTCCATTTGCTTCAGCATGACTGACTAGTAGATCGAAAGAAAAACGTTTGCCTTCAAGAAAACAACTTATCAACGGTTATCTCGCTGCAGCTGCCACGCTGGTCATGTGGGCCTGTTTCTCGCTGGTTTCGCGCTATGGCGGCAAGAGCGTATTGACGTCCTACGACATCTTTGCGCTGCGTTCGATCACCGCGTCGCTGGTTCTTCTGCCTTTTGCCGGCAGCCTGCCGCGCGGTGCCTGGCGTGACCGTCGGCTGTGGGTGTTGACCATATTGTGTAGCCTGCTCTACTGCCCGCTGGCCTATAACGGTTTCAGGTACGCGCCCGCCGCGCATGGCGCCATTCTGCTTTCCGGCCTGCAACCTTTCCTGATCAGCACGATCGTCTGGCTGATCGCAGGCACCCGCCCGAATCGGATGCGGAGTATCGGGCTCATCCTGATTGCCGTCGGCATCACATGCGCGGCAATGCCCTATTTTTCGGACTGGTCTGCCGATTCGGCCTTTGGTGATCTGCTCATCCTGCTCAGCTCGATATCCTGGGCGCTCTACGCCGTCTATGCGACGCGCTGGGGCTATTCCGCCTGGACATTGACGCGTGCCGTTGCATTCGGCACCGCCGTCGTCTACCTTCCGATCTACGCGCTCTTCCTGCCCAAGCAACTCGCGGCAGCGCCCCTCTCGATGATTGCCATCCAGTGCTTTTTCCAGGGCATCGTCGCAACGATTCTCGCCATGCTGGCCTACCTCAAGGCCATCGATCTGCTGGGTGCCGAACGCGCCGCCGCCTTTCTGGCGCTGGTTCCCATCGTAACCGGGCTGGTTGCGGTGCCGTTGCTTGATGAAGCGCTAACGATCTGGTTACTTGGCGGTCTTATTTTTGTATCACTGGGGTCATTCATCGCTTCACGTTATGGTTCCATCTCATTAAGGAGTTGATTCATGCAAAATTTCACTTTCTACAATCCGACACGCATTCTTTTTGGCACCGGGCGCATTGCGAACATTGCGCGCGAGATTCCGGCCAACGCCCGGGTACTGATCACTTACGGTGGCGGCAGTATCGTCAAGACCGGCACGCTGGCCGAAGTGAAGGCGGCACTGAACGGCTTTACCGTTTTCGAGTTTGCCGGTATCGAACCCAATCCGACCTATGAAACGCTGATGAAGGCTGTCGAACTCGCTCGCCGCGAAAACATCGACTTCCTGTTGGCCGTCGGCGGCGGTTCGGTCATCGACGGCACCAAGTTCATCGCGGCCGCCATTCCCTTTGTTGGCGAACCGTGGGATCTGCTCGCCAAGCGGGCGAAGGTCAGCAGCGCGATTCCGTTCGGCAGCGTTCTTACCCTCCCCGCTACCGGCTCCGAAATGAACAGCGGCGCGGTGATCACCAAACGTGCCACCAATGACAAACTGGCATTCTCGAATGGCCTGCTCTTCCCGCGTTTCTCGGTACTCGACCCGACCAAGACCTACACGCTGCCGGCACGCCAGGTTGCCAACGGCGTTGTCGACGCCTTCGTGCATATCACTGAGCAGTACCTCACCTTCCCGGCTGACGCCAAGGTCCAGGATCGCTTTGCCGAAGGGCTGCTGCTGACACTGATCGAGGATGGCCCGAAAGCGCTGCTCGAACCGGAAAACTATGACGTGCGCGCCAACCTGATGTGGACGGCCACGCTGGCCCTGAACGGTCTGATCGGTGCCGGCGTGCCGAACGACTGGGCAACGCACATGCTTGGTCATGAACTTACCGCCCTGCATGGCCTTGACCACGCGCAGACACTGGCTGTCGTCCTGCCGGCCATGCTGCAGATCAGACGTGAAGAGAAGCGCGGCAAGCTGCTGCAGTTCGCCGAGCGTGTCTGGGGCCTGCGCGACGGCGACGAGGACGCCCGTATCGATCAGGCCATCGAGCGTACCCGCCAGTTCTTCGAATCGCTCCAGGTCCCGACACGACTCTCGGGCTACGGCATCGGCAAGGACGCCATCCCGGCCCTGATGGCCCAGCTGGAACGGCATGGCATGGTCGCCCTTGGCGAGCACCAGAGTTTTTCGCTTGAGGGTTCGCGCCAGGTTTATGAACTGGCGGCCTGACGCTGACTGAACGAAATTTGGAACTGACGAAGTAACTGCCCGGTGCGACCTATTCGGATCGGGCAGAAAACCTTGAATCACCAGAGCAAGCTGATCTCCCTCCTCTTCTTGCCCATAACCTCCTGAATACAACGTTTTAGCGATAGTCATGACCATAACAGTGGACTATGATGCATTCAGGGAGGAATCAAAAATGACAGACAACAATTCATTCCTCGAAGCCAGGATTCAACTCGGCTTGACTGGGTTGTTGCCAGTATTTTCCGTCAGCGACAGTATTGAGGCCTTGCTCGGGTTCCGTCCGGAAACCTTCATCAAAGGCGAAATCTCGCTCAAAAACCTGATCCACGCTGGGGACCAGGATATTGCCAGCACGTTGTTCGCCAGCACCGCCACGCCACCGTCAGGACAGCTCAACATCCGGATACGCCAAGCCAATGGACGAATCCGCTGCGTCCGAGCGCAATACACCAAATCCACCGACAAAAACGGCATTGCAATTGTTCTGGACTTGTTGCTTCAGGACGCAAAAAGCCTGAGCCGGAGTCTAAAAAGTGAGCCCATGATGGCCAACTTCAAGGCCATGATGGAGAACACCGACGACTTTATATTCTTCAAGGATCGCAACCATGTATTCACCGGTGCAAGCCAAACCCTGGTCGCAATTACCGACCCGGCTGAGCATTGGACCGATCTGCTCGGGCAGACTGATTACGATCTCTTCCCGGAGGAATACGCCGATATCTATTACGAGCTCGAAAAGCAGGTTTTCGCCGGTGTCCCCGTAGCACACGAGATTCAGGAAACACTTACCAAGGATGGCAAGAAGGGCTGGGTCGATAACCGGAAATATCCAATACGGAACGAAGCAGACGAGATCATTGGCCTGTTCGGCATCGCCCGCGATGTGACCGAAAAAAAACATGTTGAAGATGCATTGGCGGAGAGTGAACAACGCTTCCGTTCCATATTCGAACAAGTGCCCTCGATCTCGGTACAGGGTTATAACCGTGATCGTCGAGTCATCTTCTGGAATTCGGCAAGCGAGCGACTCTATGGGTACACCCGTGAGCAGGCCGAGGGACAGCAGCTGGAAAACCTGATTATTCCGCAGCCCATGCGCGAAGCCGTAGTGCAACTGATATCGGCCTGGATAGCAGGCGGTCCGGCCATTCCAGCCTCCGAGTTAACGTTGCTGAGTGCGGAGGGGAAACCCGTCGAGGTTTTTTCCAGCCACGTCATGTTGCGGGACAAGAGCGGCGAAGCGGAGATGTATTGCGTTGATATCGACATTTCCGAGCGCAAACGGGTGGCAGCGGATTTACTGCAGGAACAGCAGTTCTCCAAGTCCGTTCTGGACAACCTGCCAGGAATTTTCTACCTCTACACCTACCCCGATTGCCGGCTGGTGCTGTGGAACAAGCGCCATGAATCGCTGCTGGGTTACGAGGCCAGCGAAATGAAAGGCCGCCACGTCACTGACTGGCATGTAGCGGAAGCCAGAGCGGCTGTTCTGGAGGCGGTCGATCAAGTGATGAAAACCGGCCAGAGTTCAATTGAAGCCCCTTTGCAGGCAAAAGATGGTCACTTGGTATACTTCAACCTCACCGGCGTCAAATTTGAGGCGCAGGAACAATCCTATTTCATGGGGATTGGCATCGACATTTCCGAGCGCAAGCAGATCGAAGAAGCGTTGCGCACGAGTGAGGAGCGGCATCGGCTGCTGGCGGACAACGCCACCGACGTCATCTGGACGATGAATATTGAAGGCCGTTTTACTTACGTCAGTCCCTCGGTTGAAAAGCTTCGCGGCTATACCAGCGCCGAGGTGATGAGCCAATCACTGGAAGAAGCACTGACACCGGAATCCGTCCCGATTGCCATGGATGGACTGTGTAATTCAATCGCTGCCGTAAAAGCCGGACTGCCCATTCCCGAGTTCCGTGGCGAGCTTGAACAGCCCTGCAAAGACGGATCAACCGTATGGACCGAGGTGACCACGACCGGCATGCGGAATAACGCGGGTGAATTCATCGGCATTCTTGGCGTTACGCGTAACATAACCAAGCGCAAGAAAATGGAAGACCAGGTCAGGCAACTGGCCTTTCATGACCCGTTGACCAACCTGCCGAACCGTCGCCTGCTCAACGATCGGCTGAATCAGGCGATGGTGGCCAGCAAGCGCAGCGGGTGCTATGGCGCCCTGATGTTCCTTGACCTTGACCACTTCAAAACGCTCAATGATACGCTGGGGCATCGAGTGGGTGACATGCTTCTGGTCGAAGCGGCGAACCGGTTGAACAGTTGCGTGCGCGAGATGGATACGGTGGCGCGTTTTGGCGGTGACGAATTCCTTGTAATGATCAGCGAGCTGGCTGAAGACAAAGCCGAATCAGCGGTCAAGGCCACCCTGATCGCCGAAAAGATCCGTATTGCTCTGTCGGAACCTTATGGGTTGTCGATCAAGAACGACAATGGGACGGCAAAAAAAATCGAACATCGATGCACCTCGAGCATTGGGCTGACCTTGTTTTTCGGTCAGGAAAGCACTCAGGATGAAATCCTCAAATGTGCAGACGCCGCGATGTATCTGGCCAAGGAGGCCGGTCGCAATCAGATTCGTTTGACCTCGGCATCCCAGCTGACGTGAGTGAGTTCTCTTTCAGGGAACTCGCTTGGCACTCGTCGTTCGAACGTGACACTATCCCGCAACTGGGATTCCTCGTCTGAGCGAGCACATAGCGCCTTGAACAGGCAGACTGCAAAAATCACTCTCTTCTCCAAACCACCTGAAAGGAAACCGAAATGGCACTCTCCATGTACAACACCTCCGTTCCCGTCCTGAGACACATGCTGTGCGGCCTATCGGCGCAGCACGCCGAGGACAAGAAGATTGATCCGGGCGTTTTCATTGCTGCGCGCCTGTTTCCGGACATGTTCGCGCTGGTCAGGCAAGTCCAGATCGCCACTGACCAGGCCAAGGGCTGCGTTGCTCGGCTGGCCGGCATCGACATTCCAAAATTTGAAGATAGCGAAGCGAATTTTGATGAATTGCAAGCGCGTATCGCGAAGACCATCGCGTTCCTCGACAGCATCAAAGCGGAACAGATCGACGGCAGCGAAGGGCGCGATATCAAGTTGCAACTTCACGAACGAACGCTGGAATACAAGGGCCAGGATTACCTGAACCAATGGGTACTGCCCAATTTCTATTTCCACGTGACTACGGCGTACAACATTCTTCGGCACAATGGTGTTGAAATCGGAAAGAAGGATTTCCTCGCGGGTTAAACTGCAAGCCATCATTTACCGGATTCAGCCATGCCTACAGAACACTTCATTGCAGGGAAAGACGCTTCCCTCGAATCATCGATCAGCCGCATGCAGGAAGAACTTTCGCAGATCGGCTTTCAGGTCGAAGAACGCTCGTGGCTGAATCCGATCGACGACATCTGGTCCGTGCATGTCAGCGACCGCAACTGCCCACTGTTGTTCACCAACGGCAAGGGCTCGTCGAAGCTGGCCGCGCTGGCCAGTGCACTGGGCGAGTTCTTCGAGCGCCTGTCGTGCAACTATTTCTGGACGCACTACTACTTGGGCGAGAAGTTTGCCAGCAGCGACTTCACGCACTACCCGCAGGAGGAGTGGTTCCCTGCCGACGAGAACGATGGCGATTGGCCGCAGGAACTGCTCACGCCTGATTTGCAGACCTTCTACAACCCGGATCTCAGCATCACCGCTGACACGCTGGTCGATCACAACTCGGGCAATGCCGAACGCGGCATTTGCGCCCTGCCCTTCGTTCGCCTGAGCGACGAAAAATCGGTCTGGTTCCCGGTCAACATCGTCGGCAACCTGTACGTCAGCAACGGCATGTCGGCCGGCAACACGCTGGCTGAAGCGCGCACGCAGGCGCTTTCGGAAATCGTCGAACGTCACATCAAATTCCGCATCATCAGCGAAGGACTTTGCCTGCCGGAAGTACCAGACGAAGTCATCGCCCGCTACCCGCGCATCGAAGCCGATATCAAGGCGTTGCGGGCAGCCGGTTTCGGCATTCTGGTCAAGGACGCCTCGCTCGGCGGCCAGTATCCGGTAATGAACGTGACGCTGCTGAACCCGGCTGATCAGGGCTGTTTTTCCAGTTTTGGCGCACATCCGCGCTTTGAAATTGCTTTGGAACGCGCACTCACCGAACTGCTGCAAGGCCGTGCACTCGACGCGCTGGGCGGTTTCCCGGAGCCAGGCTTCGATCTGGACGAAGTCGCCAGTTCGCCGAACATCGAGATCCACTTCGTCGATTCGAGCGGCGTCATCAGCTGGAATTTCCTCGGCGATACGCCGGACTTTGAATTTTGCGACTGGAACTTCAGCACCACGACCGCTGAAGACTATGACTGGCTGGTCGACATGGTCCATGGTGGAGGCCACGACATCTATGTCGCCGATTACACACATCTGGGTGTTTATGCCTGCCGGATTATCGTTCCCGGTATGTCCGAAATCTATCCCGTAGACGATCTGGAATACGAAAACAACAGCATCGGCAACAACATCCGCGAAGCCATCCTTTACCTGCCCGATCTCGACGAGGAAGAATGCGCCGACCTGCTCGATACCTTGAACGAATCCGGTCTCGCCGACCAGCGCCCGGTCGCCGCCCTGATCGGTCTGGCACCGGATGCCGGATCATTCTGGGAAGACCTGCGCATCGGCGAACTGAAAACCCTGCTGGCGCTGGCAACGGCCAACGAAGAAGCAACACGCGAAGGTTGCGACTGGATACACCACTTCGGGCAGATCAACGCCGAGCGCCGCCGCGTTTACCGCTGCGTCGAAAGCCTGCTCAAGCTTTGTGATTCGGGGGAATTCGAACCCTACCGCACATCGCTCGAAAGCCTTTATGGGAAAACCACACTGAACACGGCCGAAGCCCTGCTGACCCGGAAAAATCGCTTTTTTGACATTGCGGCACCCGGCAACGAACTGGCGGGATTCAACATGCACCACCGACTGCTGGAGGCCTACGACAAGGTACATCGCCAGCACGCGGAAGGTAACTGAAATGACCTACGAAGAACACCTCGACGAGGTAGCTACCCTGCTCACCGAGATCTACACGCTGAGTGACGAAACAGCGGTTGAAATCGTCATGCGCGCCCAGGCCAATGACTACTTCAGCAGCCATGACGACGATGAATCGATCTGCACCCAGGAGCGCGCCGAGCAGGATGCGCGCGCCGTCTTCAAGCAGTACAAGGCGGCCAGAAAACCGCGCAGCGCGGTCTAGCTGACGGCCGGGACCTTCTCAAGCAAGGTCTTCAACTCGTCGTCGGTCAGCTCGGAGAGTAACAACAGGCCGGCGCGAACCAGTTGGCTTTTCTTGACGACCATTCCCTGATCGGTCAGATTCTTCTTCAACTCGACCAGTTGGTCATACTCAACCTCGGGAAAGCTGATTCGGTCGCGCACCACGTGCTCATGCCGGAGTGTCTTGTCGAGCGGCCTGGAAAATGCCTTGGATAAGCGTTTGCGCTTGCTGCTAGGCTTCTTGCGCTCGGGATTGACTGGAATCAGGACTTTGACGGGCTCTGTTTTAGCCATCACGGCTTTTCCCTTTTTGACGACCGGTTTGGGTTTGGCCACGGCCGGTGTTTTTTGGGTTGAGGGTGTTTTGACCACGGGCATGAATGTCTCCTGATCTGATAAGCACATCGTCATTCTACAGCACCTTTTGACACTCTGCTGCAAAGACCGGTTCCCTGAAAGGCTTATGGATAGGCGATCTACGAACGAATCGCCTGAAGAAGACCGTGTTTATTAATGGGATGGTCGCCCCTACCCGAAACGGCATCTGAGTGCCAAAGTGGCGAATGGAAATTCCCACAAACCGAGAGGAGCGACCGAGATGAAGATTACGACAATTGGCCTTGATTTGGCAAAGACCGTTTTCCAGGTTCACGGTGTTGATGAGCGAGGCAAAGCAGCACTTAAGAAAGTACTCAAACGAGCGCAAGTGTTGCCCTTCTTTGCGAACCTACAGCCGTGCCTGATTGGAATGGAAGCCTGCGGCAGTGCCCACCACTGGGCGAGGAAACTGGAGGCGTTGGGTCACACCGTCAAACTGATGGCACCACAGTTCGTCAAAGCGTACGTCAAGACGAACAAGAATGACGCTGCGGATGCGGAAGCGATCTGTGAAGCGGTGACTCGACCGACAATGCGCTTTGTTCCGATCAAGAACGGCGAGCAGCAAGCCGTACTGGCACTGCACCGCGCCCGGCAAGGCTTCGTCAAAGCGCGGACAGCTCAAGCCAACCAGATTCGCGGGCTACTGGCCGAATACGGTCTTGTGATCCCGCAAGGAATCAGCCAGATCGCCACGCACCTGCCGGACATTCTGGAAGACGGCGAGAACGGACTGCCCGGGGTGTTTCGTCAACTGATCGACCGGTTGGGAACACACCTCAAGGAACTTGACCGACAGGTCCATGAACTGGAAGAACAAATCCAGGCGTGGCACCGGGCCAATGAAGCGAGCCGTAAGTTGGCAGAAATCCCCGGGATCGGCCCGATCACCGCGAGCGCGCTGGTGGCCTCAATCGGCGACGCCAGGAACTTCGATGATGGGCGGCAACTGGCGGCCTGGCTGGGGCTGGTCCCTCGGCAACATTCCAGTGGCGGAAAGCAGACCCTGCTGGGTATCAGCAAGCGCGGCGATACTTACCTGAGAACTTTACTGATCCATGGCGCACGCGCCGTGATCCGGGTGGCCGAACGAAAGGTCAATCACGCGGGTAGCTGGCTGGCCGGGGTGATGGGGCGGCGGAACAAGAACGTGGCCGCGGTCGCTCTGGCGAACAAGAATGCGCGGATCGTCTGGGCGCTCTTGGCACACGACCGCAAGTACGCCTGCGATTATGTGTCGGCGGCTTGAACACGGGTTATCCACCGCGCCGCTCGCCTCCCGCTTGATAGACCAGCGGGCGGCGGCACCGTGGATAACCCTGCCGCATCGCATCGCAACGTAAGGGCACAACGGCAATACACCATCGAAGGAGATTCCCACCGATTGCACAGGCAATCATGACGTGATGGCAAGACAGGTCAGACCGGGACCAGTAAAACCTGCGGAAGCCAAAGCACTTCGAGTGCGCTCTATTGATCAGGCGCTGGTCAGCTCATTCCATCAGGGACCGGGGCAATGCCCCATTCAGAGTCCGGATCTATGGCTGCAATCTCTTCCTGCTTGACATCATCAAGTGAATGCTTGGCAAAATAGGGGCGACCATCTATGGCTTCCAGAAGAGCCTCCAAGCCATCAGCTTGTCGCGATTGACGAACACAATAGATGCCGCGGCGCAGTAGACCTTGAAAAGGGAGATTAAATTGGGATATTCGTTTTCCAACCGCAGGCGACCCTGAAGGGACAGTCAGGTTTTTTCGGCCAGCGTCGACAATGCAGCGATGTAAGCGATCTACGCCACCGCATTGCCAGCGGCGCTATTCGGGAGTCTTTTTCCGGAGCGGCAACAATTCATCGATCCGGCTATAGGGCCAGGTCGGGAGTTTTTCCAAGGTATCCTTGAGCCAGGCATACGGTTCCAGATCGTTGAGTTTAGCGGTGGCCAGCAAGCTCTGGATCGTGGCGGCGCGACAGCCGGCGCGCTCGGAGCCTGTAAATAGCCAATTGCGTCGCCCCAAGGTGATCGGTCGGATCGCGTTTTCAACCATGTTGTTGTCGATGGGCAGAATTCCGCTATCAACATAACGGATCAGCGCCGGCCAGCGCTTCAGACTATAGTCGATGGCACGTGCCAGACCGCTGCCGTCAGCCGTCTTCAAGCGCTGATCAATCAACCAGTCGTGTAACGCGTTCAGTTTCGGCAGCGCCTCCTGCTGACGGAGCGTGAGGCGAGCTTCCTCACCACCCTCACGGGCCTGTGCCTCGACGGCATACAACTCGCCGATGCGCCGCAACGCTTCTTCCGCCACCGCATGGCCACCTGCCGCATGAAGATCGAAGAATTTTCGTCGGCAGTGCGCCAGACAAGCCAGTTCAGTCACGCCTTTCTGGAATAAGGCTTTGTAGCCCGAATAGTCATCGACCATCAGATGGCCGCGCCACTTCAGAAGGAAATCACGGGCATGCTGACCACTGCGACTGGTTTGATAGTCGAACACCACGATCCGCGGTGAGCCTTCCAGATCGTTGCTTCGGTAGGCCCACATATACGCCCGTTTGGTTTTTCCCTTCCCCGGATCAAGCTGCTGCACCGGCGTTTCATCGGCATGCAGTACCTTGCCCTGCAAGAGCAATTCCGTCAGCCGATCAACCAGGGGTTGCAGGCTCACGCCCAACTGGCCCACCCACTGCGCCAGCGTCGAACGGGCAATCGGCACGCCGTGGCGGTCACTGATCTTCTCGATGCGATACAAGGGCAGATGATCCAGATACTTCTGGATCAAGACCCACGCATGCAGGCCCGGGGCGGCCAGGCCCCCGTCGATGATCCCGGCCGCTACCGGTGCGGCGGTGATGGTTTCGCAGGCACGGCAGGCATACTGCGGACGGATATGGCGATGGACGAAGAAACGGGCCGGTTCGACGTCCAGTTGCTCGCTGATGTCTTCACCGATCTTGACCAGGTCACGGCCGCAGGCACCGCAAGTGCAGGACTCCGGTTCGTGACGATGCTCAATGCGCGGCAATTCAGGCGGCAAGGGATTGCGGCCAGTACGTTTGTACTGGCGTGGGGAAACAGGAGGTTTCTGTTGTTCCAGTTCGGCGACGATAGCGGCACCATCTTCATCGCTGGCCTCGACAAACAGATCACGCTGCTCGGGAGAGAAGGCTTCACTCTTGCAGCCGAAGCGGATACGTTTATGGTGCGCCAGTTCGAGGGTGAGTTGCTGGATCTTCAGCTCGCGTCGCTTGAGTTCGGCATCGCGCTCCACCAGCTTGAGATCCCGTTCGGCCAGCTGGAATTGCAGTGTTGAGATCTGCGCCTGGATCCACGCCGGCAAGGCCGGATCAACGGATTTCTGGGGCTGTTCAGCGATCGAATTCATGGCTCCAATTATACCATGCGTATAGTGTCGAAAGTCTTGTAGCGACTGGGTTTTGTGGTATTTTTATGGGGCTCAGACCTGCCAGTGTGCGGATGGTTTGGCCTGCAATCGGCGCCAGTCGATTCCCGCCGTCAGCCAGCGCCATTCAGCCACGCTCAGG